>Ga0123352_10005605_pt1 | contig 18967 bp, 12 predicted proteins | sample TergutLab28metaG_FD_89700 | JGI IMG/M metagenome (GOLD analysis project Ga0123352, IMG submission 89700) | Labiotermes labralis P1 segment gut microbial communities from Petit-Saut dam, French Guiana - Lab288 P1 | ecosystem: Host-associated > Arthropoda: Insects > Digestive system > Gut ... | reverse complement strand
GCTGAGTGTACCCCGTTCCAGACCCACTACTACTCAGAAAATCTGGTAGCGCCGGGGATCGAACCCGGGACCTCTGTATCTGTAGCCAGAAACTCTGACCACTAGACCACAGAGGCGGTCAAAAGCGTGCAATACAGTTCAATTTTTATCATGGATTAGCTTTTACCACTGACTGATTGACTAAGTGACTGAGTGACTGATTGGCAGACTGATTGCCTGACCGACAGACTGATATCTGACGGATTGAGCGATTGGACTGCCTGACCGACTGGTTGAGGAAGTAACTAATCAAATTTATGGGGTAGTTTGTCTATTGGAAAGCCACTAGTGTCTCAATTAGTCAAGAAATTCACCGCGATTTATGAAGCCCAAAGATTCATTAACGTGGTCACAACAGCTCGTCCTTGTCCCTACTGATTCAGATTAATCCAGTCTAAGTCATCCCATCCAATTCTTTTAAGATACGTTCTAATATTATTTTTCCACTCATGCCTAGGTCTTGCAAGTGGTGTCTTTCTTTGGGGTTACCCCTCCAAATTCTTCTACATATGTCACTTTTCCAATATACTTGCCAAATGTTCCAGTATTCTTACACTCCTTGATTTGGATATTTAAAAAAGAAACGCACCTGGCGAGAAAATATCAAGAAACTCTTCACTATCTAAATTATTCTTTTATCCTGCTTATTTCCAAGCATTATTTGCAGTAGTGTGGGACCGCAGTAGCACAGTGTTTAAGGTGCTGTGCTACAAATCGGAAGGTCGCTGGTTCGATCCCAGCTGGTGTCACAGGAATTTTTCATTGACACAAAATCCTTCCGATCGCCCTGGAGGCCGACTCAGCCTGTAACAGAAATGGGCGTAAAGGCGGCCGGTGCGTAAAGCTGACAACCTCACCACCATCCTGTGCAGCTGTCATGAAATTTGGGAACCCAACTTCCTGGAACCCTCTGGACCACTTGAGGCCTGTAACGGGACTGCTTTACCTTTACCTGTACTTGCGGAAGTCTGTACATTACCTCCATCAAATAGAAAGCTAAATGTAAATATCGTATCGAAGCCATGTATATAATTTATATTCAACAGATTTCCGTAAAAATACATTTTTAAAGGTCCATTGTTATACTTTAATATGAACCATAAATTGTGTGGTACAACTGTTACTTTCACCTAAGAACTTCGTAATTTTTTTATCCACTGTAGGAAGATAAAGAGCGATTCTAGTGTTATACATTCAGCCAAATTCTGTGAAAATTGTCAAATGTTTCACAATTTTCTACACAAACACTTGGAGCACTTGTAGTGTAAAATTATTACCCTACACGACAGGGTTGTATATGGGTGAGAGGGAAACTCGAATTGTTTTTAACTTCGACACTAGAATGATTAAAGTGGTCAGATTGACACTACGATTGCTTTATATCATGACCACCCAGGGAGAAATTTCTCGGTACTCACCGAATAACAGACCGGTTGGGATCCAGACTCGATATGGACGCTTTGGGGTACAGGAAAACTTCTTGGCTGTGCCGGGAATTGATCCACGTTCCTTAGATTTCTAATTCCGAATGAGAAATTGCTGCTCCTGTTGCCCTCATAAATCCCTATTATTATGGAATAAAAGTAGACTCAGGGGAATGTGAATTCTGTACGAAAATTCGTGCTGAAATCTGGGCACATCGTGAAGTCTCATGGCTTTCAGACCGCTTAACATTCAGTAGCCTGAACCACGTAGGTGTTCTGATTTTTCTGTAATAATTAGACGTGGGTCTGTAGCAGGCGCTATCTGAAACCCCTGGCTGAACCCCATTCTTATGTCACCAATTGAATGTAACGTTATTAGATTCTGTTTCTGCGTGTTTCAGTATCAATGGCCTTCTATTTGCCTAGCGTCTACCTGGCCCATTAACACAGAAAGGAAATGTTCTTTCCGTGCGAATATGTTTGCGTGAAATATAATAACGTTAATTAAGCAGCGGTTCATTTGTTCGCAGTTCCACACACATATGACATAAAGTGATTAATCTTGGAAGCTACAAGGATAAACGAAACGCATGTAAAGAAAATCCTGATGTCATTAAAACATTTTGATTATTAATAGCTTAATCGACCGACTTCTGAGTAAGTAAATAATGTGGGGTAATAGAAATATCCTTACAATGGCCAACTACTGTTAAATGACTACTAAATACAGTGAAAACTGCCTATAACGTGACCTGCAGAAACCGAAATTTTATTCCCTGTAGGAGGGTTTCGTTTAAGACCAGTATTTGAATTTTGAATCCTCGGGATTTCAGATCCACCAGACTATAAACCTTTTCCACTAAAGATAGAGTTCTGTTATTTCCAGGTTCCGTTTAAAACTGGTAACACTATACATAAAACACACGTTGTAACTTGCTGCTTAATCAGAAACGCGTATTTTATTATCATCCCTCAATACGACTGACCTGACTAAAGACAGTTGGACGTTACTTTCTGAGCTGTAAGAGTGCCAAGAATAAAAGAAATTAAAAATGCTTACCAGAATATGTTACCGAATGTGACTGGATGAGTTCGTAAGGGAAACTTATGCTTCAAGAGAATAATATTATTTATTTTTTCTTAAATGTTGATCGCTATTGGCTGTAGATAGGGTCACTTGACAGACCGTATTGAATATGGTAATGGATCTTCAGTTTTCTTAAAATAAAACAAATTATTTAGCCAGCTGCTTGTCAAGATTGTCTTCCGTATGTCCACCTAAGAAGAGGGGCACAATTTTTGGTATATACAAGAAGAGTTTTTTATTTCATCTCCTCTAAGCCTATAATATTTATTTGCTCCATTACTAAGAAAACAGTGTCCCATTCAAGAGTAACATTTCATAAGTTATGTGTTTCTCTTTTCTAATTTCTAGCATTACTGATTTGGCAGGTTTGTGACAGTCTCTTTTGCGTATTAATACATCCAACTTTGTCAGAGACAGGCTGTTTGCCATTCCTTATCATGAAATCAAACGTTAATCCTAAATGTCTAAACGGTGGCACTTATCTCAAATATCTATACGGTGTAAAATCCCAGAAGAAAGTAGTTTTCCGAAATTTATTTGTGCCCTGTTTACCCATTCTTTTATGGCACTACCTTTCATGGGATATATATCAAAATTTAAACTTCATGAGAATTAGCTGCTATATATGAACAGCTGTCTTATAAAACGAACCACAAATACTGAGTCTAATCTTAGTAACAAAAATGTAAAGAATTTATGACAAATTAAAATCTCTAAACTAGTTTCAGAGAGACAAACAGTCAGACCCGTTGTTCTTACATGTTATGCCCTGAGGAAAAGTGGGGCACGTAACGACAGAGTGAGGGTTAATATTCAAATATCATACAAATTCTGTCATGTTACATGAGTGGAATGATTCCTGTCACAGTATCTTCATCTGTTATCATAACACAAAATTCTAGAAGAGTTTTGGTAAAAAATAAATTTCCTTTCATATTCATTCCTTTTCCGTCACCAACATAAATATCTGCTCATAACTTTCCACACTTCCACATCGTCGTGAATGTAATTAATGACATCATCAATCAGAGCGTATGGTTCCCATGAGACCCCCTTCCCTGAAGTATGCACTACCACAGCTGTCTCTCTAGAATTAGGAGTTATTCCTTTTGAGAATGGTAATTAAAGTACAACCTTTACGGTTTCTCCAAGGAAACTTTTTACCACTGTGTGGTCACATAAACTTCAACCCCAAATTGAGAACTTGTGTTAGGTTGCGTAATGAAAGAAACCAATTTAATGTGGAAGGGTTATGTATTAGCTGGCCTGATTAAACGAGGGTAGAGACGTCCAAGAATTACCATTGAGAATTGTTCAACCCAATAGGCAGGGGAATTGTAGACACCGAGAATAATGTTTTAGACTCTGTTTTACAGTACCGTAGTTATCTGCAAGGGAAGTTAAATTACATTTATTCTTTAAATTATTTATAAGATTTTTTTGCAGTAGAGAGCTAAAAACGTAAATCCAAATTAGCCACCGAGCTATAACTCTGTGGTATCAGAAGTAGTTCGCATTTTTAGAGGAAATCCATTGTCAAATTTACAGAATATATGTATATAAATGTAAATGAACGGAAGTAGCTTGTTAGTATTTACAAAATTACACGTTTACATGTTTACATGTCTACGTGTTTACATGTTTTGTCTATGACGCAACTGTAGTGAACTTAATTCAGTAAAAACATTAGGGCTACCATAATGTTTTTACAATATTGGTAGTGGAATGGTGTATGGCGTAGAGGGAAATTTATTCACTTTCGCAGCAGTAAAAACGAGAGAAACTTACATAACCCCTGTGTGATTCAAAAAGGAGATTAGTGGTTAGCTTTGTACTCCAGTCGCCTTTACCCTCATAGTGATCACACCATATGCATTTGAACTTGTTACTGGACACTTCAAGATGTTCTCTGATATTATTTCGAAAATAAATATTACTAACACAGCTGCTTATATAAATCATTGGCCCTATATTTTGTGGGTAGATAGACCCGGTGAACAAACACCTAGCTAATATCAAGTAATATTAATTATTTTACAGAACGCTAAAATCATATGGAAGAACAATGTAAATTCATTCACATGTCAATTCTAAGTACTACACGTAGCCATTACTTACTCAAAATTCAAGCAATTTTCTTTTCATTAAACTAAACAAAGCAAATCCATTTTCAAGTAGGTCTAGCGTGGCAGATATTCTGGGTTGACAAAAGGCGTTGACTTTAATTTTCAGCTCACGATTATCGTAAACCTCGCAATTAACTATAAAATCAAAGGTTGCATGTGATGTGTGCACACAAAACAGCTTTTAAGTGCTTGACACATAATTAAAAATAATTTTCCTTGCCAGTTGTTTACCAGTTGGGCGTGGTCATTGTGTTTAGCTGTCACTTCAGTTTTACCTTTGTATGACGTTGAATTATCTCAACGCTTGACTTGCATAACAATGAACGAACTTATTGCGGGCAAAAAAGTATGGAAATTTATAGGAAGAAAAATTGACCTAAAGATATGAGTAAAAACCCGATCGTGACAAATGAAATTTTAAATAAAAAATTGTGTATCACATTTCCGTATAGTTGATAATACTGCACATACTTACAGTTTTCTTGTTATGTTCTTAACGCCTGTTATATTTGTTTTGTAAATTATGAAGGTATTCTGAAGGAAGTGAAATCAAAATTACTAATTAGTTATTTAATAACACTCTTCTAGAAGAAATAAGTAATTTTGAATGGGGATTAAATTATTCTCAGACATAACACCGTGCCGACTGGAAAATTTTTACCGAAATTTTGGAAGCTGGAAACTCCTCATAAAAGCACGAAAATATTTACCATTCCATATAAAGTCATTCGCCGGAAGACTTCAAACATTGACTCTGTTGTGAGAACTTCCAATTTCGCACAAGTATGAATGATCCTAATTTTCAAATATCTCGGATTTCCAGTTGAGGGATGAAACATTCAGCCTCCCAAAGAAGAAACAGGAAAGACATCCAGTAGACCGACATTGCAGCATCATTAATAAAGGTAATTTTTTTATGCTGATTGGCATAAGCATGAAATTTTCGTGCAGAAGTATGTTTTGGGAACGAATCAGGAATTCCTCACACTGGACGATGCTTAATTTACGATAGCGACAAAATGGTGATATGATTAGCTTACGGTTGCCAATAGGACTTTCACGATGGGTCGATAAGATTTGATGACGACTCAGCATGAAGTGCCGTCTATCGATCAGTCTTAAATATATCGCCACGGAAGGCGGAAAATCACGGGCTTTTAAACTTGTTTTGCTATTTAATGCAAGCACGAGAAGGGAAGAAAATATTTAACTTGTTTTAGGGGAACATTTCATTTTGTAAGACTGTAAATATCCTGGTTATTCAAAAAAAATAACCATTTAAAATTTGTCTGTATCATCTTGCGTCAAATGATCTAAGTCTTTTACTGCCACAGTCCAGTTCCCTGACTGCAATAAAACCGCCGAGTTCATCACTTTGTTGGATTAATGGTGAACCAGGTGCTTCATATATTATTTCCTTTTCCTTCAGAAGTCTTCTTTTCCATGTGACAATCAATATATTCTCTTCGTCTGGTTACATGCTCTTAACCTTTTGACGCCTAATGTCAACTATAGTGGTCATACCGCACCGCTAACCTCTAAAGTTGCATTTTATATATTTATTCAAAAAATATAGGTACTGAATATTTTAAAAATGGTATATATTCTCCGTTTTTTTCTCTTCAAAATGCAGTTTGTTTCATAATTCTAACGTATTTGGTTCCTGTATTATTCACATTTTATATACAGGCGTGCTAAAATTTAAAAAATAATTCCGGCGCCAAAAGGTTAAATAAGCAATGCATATCGTCTGAGTTAATCGTCGCTACTGTGCGAGGCACGAAACATGTGTCTATTGTATATTTGTCGAACTGTCTATGTATGTTCAGCCTTACCGGGCTTATTCAGGGTTGCCATTTAATACTGTAAGAAGGTCCTCAAATCTACTACCTCATTTTATCACGACAAGCAAAATAAATAACTGTAATACATCCTGATGCAACTGCAAACAAAAAACAGTCAGTGTGGTGAAACTGTATTACAGCACGACAGGCAGTGTAATATACGTATGTCGTAATACTGAGGCGCTTTCGTGCAACCATTGTTAAAGTGGAAAAGCAATAAGTATTACATATTGTGAGTGTAAGTGTGTAAAATTTGTTCTCAAGTATGCAATGCGCAAGTGCCATTTTGTCATGTACAGCCTGCCCCACGGTACCATATTTTTTCTCATTGTCTCATAAATGGCATGATTTTCGAAAAAAATTAGGTTATTGAACGCAAAATGTTTGTTCTGATTTCGGCTACAACTTTCTTTTTGAAAATTTCTCATTCTAAGAAGAAATGAGCGACATATGATCAAAAATGTATGTAGACCTTCGTGTAAAGTACCCGATATTCCTGTCCGATTTTAATGAAACTTTGACTATATCAACATATTTTCGAAAAATACTCAAATATCAAGTTTCATAAAAATCCGTCTAGTGGAAGCCGAGTTGTTCGATGCGGAGAAATGGACAGTCGGACGGACGGAGTGACATGAAGAAGCTAAAAGTCGTTTTTCGAATTTTGCAAACGCACCTAAAAATATGTTGATATACATTTATGGAAACGTCGATAGAAACGGTAGCCTGAAGCTGATACACTCTTTACCACTATGTGACGTCACATTAAATGGAATACGACTTTTTGTGTCGCTTACAAAAATCTCCTTGTTCAACATTCAAGTGTTTGAATATCGATCGACTGGCATAACATTCATATACATAATGTTACACAGACTTTATACGTTTCAAATGACTGCGGCCCAACCGCATATCAATCACTGTGCCAACACAGGCTTACATTTCTTCTTCATACATGAAAGAGACAGCTTTAATTAAACTCACATATAACTTGTCGCTCTGATATCTAAGAAGAGTGCGTTTGTATGTACAACTGTGTAGGGTGGAGGCCAAAGCTTGACAGTTATATTCAGAGAAGCTTTCATCATTACCTACATTTGATAACTTACAATCCATTTGGGTATGAAAGCAGTTCGTCGCTTAAAGGAGACTTTATACCTCGTCAAACTCTCGTCTTGAAATAATATAACACGTAATGTTATCTTTCACTGAAAGGTAGACGTTAATTAGATATGAGCTGTCATTTGTTGGGTCATTTAAGAAAGGAGACAATGGACACTGATAAATGTATCGGCAGCAAGTGGAATGTCTCTCTGACAGGACTGAAGAATAATGGGGCTTCAGTTCCGGAGCACAAGTGGTTGTAATACGGTACGGTTGGCTCCTCTGTTTAATTGAACGTTGCGCCAAAAGACGTATGGGGTATGGAGTTGACGCGTACCAACATTTCGGGGTAACCTGTTTCTTGAAACTTTGTTCTTCCGTCCGTTCTGCTGCGTAATAATGAAGTAGATTCTCTACATAATGGCATTACATCCCAAACAACAGTAATATTTCAACCTATACAGCTTTTTGTCTTCGCCATGGTGGTAGTTTTTAGCAGCACAAAAATGTGTCACGCAAAGATTGTAATCATATTGAGATCTTATAAATTATACAAATTATAAGATTTTTAGCTACAAACATGCCATTTATTAGAACCAAACAGAAATGGCAGCGGACTTTGGACGTAAGACAGGAAGTCTATCTCGTATTGCGGTTAACTTACTTGCTGCAATTTTACAGCGTGATATGAAATAGCTTAATCAGTTTGGTGACTAGATTGATGACTGAATGACCGGGGTTAGTTTCTCTTCTGAAGCGGAGTATTATCTCTTTTCCAGTATGTTCAAATCTTTTCCGGTCTCACATATCGTCGGTCATATCCAGTAATTATCAGGAGATACTCCCTGGGAATAAAATGCACTGGCGTGAATGTGACTATTCATTTGCATTTGTGGAGCTATTCCTCCACCCAAACATTCTTTTTCATGTCGTGGTGCTTAATGAAACACAAAGAAATATTTACGGTTGCATTTTAAAACAACCCCAAAAATCTCAGAAAGATAAACTAAGGTTGTGGTGTTGTACTAAGACTTGTATTTTAACTAGGTAAAAGGTAAAGTGATACCGTTACAGGCCCGGTGTGGCCCAGAGGGTGGGTAGAGGTATAGCCCTACTCTTCCATGACCGCGGCACTAGAGGGGAGTGATTGGTCAGCAGCACGCCCCGGCCGCACTTTACCTCCGGGAAAGACCCGGTACCAATTTTACAGGAGGCTGGGTGTGCCCCAGGGCCGGTCTGGACGGGCGGAAAATCTCATCCCCACCGGGATTCGATCCCGGACCGTCCAACCCGTAGCTCAGTCGCCATACCGACTGAGCTACCCGGCCCATATTTTAACTATGTTCATAGCGAAAACTGCTTTAGAGGTCCCTAGAATTTCATTGAGACAAATCCCAATCCTTCATTCTCAGCGACTGCTGGCAAAAGCTTAAGTGTTTTCTCAATGATATATTAACAGCTTTACCATTTCTTTCAGTAGACCACTGTGTGGTGTATCAGGTACACCATTAGCATCACTGTCGACCTCCTTGTTCATCAGAAGCGTTGCTGCTATAATTAATGGTGTCGTGAATGTTACTGTGTTGATTGCATGCACGTGGCTTCTTCAGACTTCAGGCACACTACAGATACTAGCGCTAGGAAGTATGTCATTTTTACGAGTGCTTTTGTAGGTTGACATTTTCAGGGTACCGTAAAATATACCTTGAAAACTTTAAACGTCAAACCTTGAAACAAATTTACCCTTTTCGCTATACATACTGAAAAAATCTGAAACTTTGGTTGTGACGTACGACATCCATTTTTGTTATTCCGTAACTCAATACACAAAGTTAATAAAAGTTTAAAAGCAACTAAATTCTATTTTTTAATAGAACGACATGTTTTGAAATAGATTAGACCATCGTCAGGTTCACAAACAATTCTTTTAAAAAATTTTGAGCTGAAATGTACAGTTAGTTTCATTACGAAATTATTGAGGCGCGTTGCAATAGTACATTTTTCCACAACATGTTTTTTAAAATTGTTTGTGAACTTTAAGATGGCCTAGCCTTGGCCGAAACATGTCGTTCTATAAAAAATAAAATTTACTTGTTGTTAGACTGTTATCAACTTTATGTTCTGATTTAGAACTTTGGCTTTAATATGCATGCTTTGTTATGTCTCTGATAACCTTTCAAAACACTTTTGCAAAAACAGCGTAAACCATTAAAAGTCATTACACTTTTATTCATATCAATGTATCCGTTAATTTTCCGAACGTTATATCAAGCAGGCCCACAGTAAAACTGTCTCCGGTTAGCAGCTGCACCAGGTGGATGAACGGAGAGTAATCCAAAAGCTCGAGAGTCACCTCTCTTTTCGTGATCACTTCCCTGAAAACTTTAGCCAAAATGGGTTTCGAAACGTTGGGACAATTCTGTCACCGTTCACCCACCTGACGCGGCTGCTACAACGACAAGAGTTTTATTAAATTTAGTAGCTAATAAATTTCGGAAGCGCCTAGTTGAGGAAGATCAAGAAAACGTACAGCAGCAACTTAATTTTCCAAACCTTACAAAACCTTCTTAAAACTAAATAGTACAAAATACAATTGACAGTAATTGCTTAAATCATCTTCTTTAAAATTCTTTATGGAACATAACTCCCAGGATACTGCTGATTCCAAGTAGCTGCGACAAATATGCATAACAATGTTACGGGAGATATGCAGATCTTTGAGTATGCCCATCACAAACGATGACAGTAATTTCCATCGTTGTATTTGCAAGTAAAATTGCATTCGTCCAAATGTAACATTCATTTCCTGGATTAACATTTCACATAAAATGATTAAACATTCACAGTGTGCTGTCCGAAATATAACATTTTAATCTCCCCAACACTAGAATAATTTTTCATAAAATTGTCATGACAGAAGGAAGAAACATTCATTTGCGTGACATTGCAATCTCCTACAAGCTGTTAAAATTGACTTTATTACAGAATTATGTCAGTAATATTAACTCTAATGTTGACAAAATGAAGTGACTATATACAGGATCATTCTTCCCAATAAAGTCTTCTCGGGCAGAGAGCTGTATCCGGTGAATTATAAAATCATAACGCGGCTGTCTGTCCGAGAATAGTTTATTGATTTCTGTCGCCTTGAAAACTTCAAGTTACAGGATCATTCCGCTCTTAAGAAATTTAAAGGCACAGGACATGAGGGTATTTAGGCGTTTGATTTTATTTAAGAACAAATGCCTCTCATATTTCAAATGTAAATTAAAAAAAACAGCTATCCTTCCATATCATCGATCCACATTTCCAACTGAAATACTTCGCAGATACAACTCTACAAAAAAATGACAAAGAGTCACTGAGTGGCTTTCCATCAAATTAAAATTGACACCGAAATAGACTTACAAACTCGAGAAATAACAAAGATTTAGACGTTACTAACGACACACAATTTTGCTCTCCATCACTTCGCAATTATCCTGTGCACATTATTGTAAATAGTTCAGGATGAAAGCTGGTGGGAGAAATCCCTCCTTTCTTCTTTTCATCATCCCCAACGAACTTTTATCTCCATCCTGTCTCTCTCCTGCTTTCATTCAGCCATTCTTTGTCAACCTTATTGTCACTCGCTTGCCCATGTCCTAGCAAAGGAGTTGTTATTTGTACACCCCTGTTTTTTATTCCCGAGGAAAGAAGTTCTATGACAAATATATACATATAATTATATTTATTATATATATAATTATATATTACATATAATATATATAATTCGGAAAAAGAAGAGCAGGAAGATAACAGTGAGATATTTGTACCAATGCCTGAAAATTATTGTGTTTGTGACAGGGACAGAATCTAACTATGGCTATACATTTGTTGTATGGACGAGTATGTTATTATAAGGAAAGTGTTTACCCTTATTTAATAAAGCGGACGATGCCTTTTTCCTGACTTTTACATTTCAGTACAAATTAAGAACATAAAAGTTTAAATCTCGCTTCTTTTCCTTTTACATTTCAAATGAACATTAGTATCGATAAGACTAATCGAACCAAACACAGACCCTTGAGTACAGTGGAGAAAATTTTAAATTACAACGTTTTATTAAGACAACTGTTAATTAGCAGGGCGTGGTCTGTGAACCTGCTGTGTGATTTCGAAAGCAGAACTGTCGTGTATTAAGTACAAGTGCAGTGAACACTTCATATATAACTGAAAATGTAATGTAGTTCTTGTACACTATACGGATAATATTTATTGCATATTATTGCACAATTTTTATAACTCGCTCCACGGAAGATGTATAATTTTTCAGGTTATAATTTCTGTATGTAAAAAAGCTTCGGTAAAACAATTCACAAACGTAGGTTTGTCTATCAGAAACATAATATCATGTCGATTTTACCTACGTTGCCCACAAAATATATTAACTTTTGTAATTGTGTGGTAATTTGATAAGGGAGTACCACATGGTAATGATCACGTATGGCAGATACGTGCTAATGTGTTAAAGACTTTATCCAGTAAACTTGTGTACCGACGTTTTTTCTGATGTTCGTATTTATTTTCGCAACTGTCAAGATTGTGGATTCCAAATTATGTGTAATTTAAGTTGAACTGCATAAAATCCGTACTTTTAACATCACGCATTTGTATAGCCTACAATAGAGTGTGTACGTGATACCAATTGGTCACAAATTATCCTTACGATAGGATTATATTCTATTATAACATAATATGGGTTATAAAGTTACGGCTTCCTCTAGGCTGATCTATTATAATGATTAATAATAATAATAATAATAATAGTGGTACTGTTTAATTTATAATTGGCACTTTTGATGAGTCTCTGCGTTAATAAACACCGACTGTATAATAATAATAATAATAATAATTATTATTATTATTATTATTATTATTATTATTATTATTATTTCTGCTCAATACTCACGTAAATTTCCTATGTTCAGTTGTTTTTCTAATTTATGATCGTCAGAGGGACGTGATTTGCTGATATTATATTTAGAATCAATATATTTTCAGAAAACTCTGTTTTAAATTGCCGATTATAGAAAAATTATTTAATTTCTATAATCTTTATATTTTTGTTATTATTATTCTTGTAGTTCTGCCGACTTTGTAATTGAACTCTACAAAGTTATATCAGTAAGTACACAAAAAATAAATGCAATGATTATGTCCAGTTCTCGAGAGTTGTGTTTGAAGTAAATTCGTACCATAGTTTTCACTCTCTAATTTTGATGCGCCAAGAAACGAGCATTTATCCCTTCTGTTTGTTATGTCTTTCTTTTCATCTTCATCTATGTCCCCATTAAATACTGTCAATCAATGCCAGCCGTACATTTACTTGTAGTGCTGTCTGTACACAAAGGGTTGTTCTGTTAATATTAAGGGGTCGAATGGATATGGTTGGGAAAGGCGACAGAAATAGGGCGCTAGACGTTTACTGGACATGTCATCCTTCTCCTGAAGCATCAATATAAGATTCACAATTAAGTTCTTCATTTTTCATTCGCCTCTTCTCCCAAACCCGTTTAAGAAGCTGAAAGCAAAGCTTTAAGGAACATGGAACATACTGGCTAGTTAAACTCTTACTTTTTAAGACCCCTTTGAGACAACAAAACTGCCAAGTACAACGTCATTAATCATAGCATGAACACTGCTGACTATCTCAAGCTGTTTTTTATTGGGTAAATTGCAGCGAACCTTTCTGCCTGATTAGGTCGCTTGCTGTCAGTTTATTTAATGACGAAGCTTCACTATGTGCGCGAAGTATCAGTGGACGTTAAGACGATAAAAAATTAATATTATTTATTACGGAATGCGATAGCCAAAGTGAACAATTACACACCGCTGAGCTGAATCTGTAATAGTGTCTTGATAACAGTTGATTAATCTCACGAAGATCAATGCGCACATTTATTCCCTTAATCTTTAGTATTTTCCAAAACACTTGATTTTCAGTGCTTTAAATTCCAAGTTGCTAAATCGTGTAGGCATTCTTATTTGTTCTTGTGTTATGAGTTTGTGTAGTTTCTCGAAATATGATGGAGGAATTATTCTTTCAAGTAACACCCAATTTTAAAACATGACAGGTTTCGGCTTATACGTCGTCTTCACAATGCCAGAGGTAAGATAACTAGAAGGGCTGAATTCTTGGAAAATGTGGCAGTGTTCCAATATGCGAAGCGACAACAGACATACACAAGGATGTACCGTACACAAAGACAATGCGAACAGATTAGAAGTGGGAAATATTTATTACGATTAATCTCATCCTACTAGTACAACCCTAGTATTGTATAATTAGGAGTACATTATTAATGTGTGGACCGGGTAACTCAGTCGGTAAAGCGACTGACTACGGGCTGGACTGCCCGGGATCGAATGCCGGTGGGGACGAGATTTTCCGCTTGTCCAGACCGGCCCTGCGGCCCACCCAGCCTTCTGTAAAATGGGTACCGGGTCTTTCCCGGGGGTAAAGTGCGGCCGGGACGTGCTGCTCACCACTTACCCCCTTTTAGTGCCGCGGTCATGGAAGAGTAGAGCTATACCTCTACCCACACTCTGGGTCACACCGGGCCTGTAACGGGATCACTTTACCTTTACTTTTTTACATTATTAATGTGACATAACGTAAGGTACGCACGTCAAAGTTGTGTTTGTAGAATACAATAAAATTTTAGAATAAATTAAACAAACGCGACTAAAAAATTAGAATTTATGATATAATTCTTACAGGCTTATTTTGGTTGTTACCGCCTCCCATATACAGGCGAAAGTAAAAAGTCTAAGCAACTTCGTGAACATTGTGCATGAAGGCGACAATTTATCTGTCAATCTTAAGGAAGAATTTAGATTTGAATGTGTGTGAGCTGTGAGGTCAGAGGAAACTAATGGGACCTACGAGTACAATAGGAAGTGAAAGGAGGATGTAGGGACTTCCTGCTTTGTACTCTTTCTCATGTATGATTTGGATGAACGAGGCGAGGCAAGTAGCAAGCATGAGAACGAAATCAGCAGTGAATATCAAAATTTTTCAGCAATACGGAAGATAAAATATTTGGATAACTTTGTTGGCCCTCATGGGAGAATAATGGTAAATTTATGTTCAATGAATAAGGCAAGAAAAAGTACAGTAGATTCTTCTTACTGAATATGGAGCCTAGAGACTGACTCTTGTGAATACTGTAATAAATTATCAGATTCGTAAAAATTCATTGAATTTTTTGGACAGGGAGGGACTTTTCAGACTTTCCGCAAGAACTCTGCTATTTGGAACTGCGGAATTCAGGCCTGTCATGGACAACTAAGCCTTTTTCGACGTGTACTTTGCTTCTTACTTCGGCCAAGCATTGGCATGGAATCGACTGAGTGCAGTGGATGACCATGTGTGCGGTGAATGAGCTTCAGTCCTTTTTCCACATCCAGGAAACTAGCAGTCAGTAAAGGTGCAACCAATATTCGGACTCATTTAATGTAATTCTGCCTGTTGTGTACTACCATAAGAAACTTCGATCTACGCTCAAACCCTCCCCATTTTGTCTTTTATAGCCCTATAAGAACAGGGAAAATGGAGAAAAGACGGAATGGACATACGTAGAAGAAAAAGAGACAAAAATGCCACCAAATGTCTGTGATCACTTCCCGAGAGATTCCGTAACGTTCTTCAATCCCCCAGGACCTGTCTTATATCGGTTACGACCAGAGCAGAAGGCTATAAAGGAACCTGGTTCCACCGCATTTCTTCTCTCTCTCGTAAGTGATAAAAGTTGTATTGAATATCATTCCAACTGACATAACACAACAAAATAACTTTCTGTTAATTTCAGATAAATTATACCTTTATCCATGCAGTACTTGACCAAACATTTTTGCAGTCAATTTTCGTGTCCAACCTAGTTGAACCTATCTGCTATTATAGTACTTGGTAACCCAGTGTTAGTAGTAAGGAGATGTTACATCGATTATTATACAGACTACTCGTACATAAACAAATTTTGCTATTCTAATTGAGGTATTTTAGGGAAGTATTTGCAAAAGCGGAGACAAGATTTGATGGAACCTTTGTGCTCAGTTGTAGATTGCACATTACACGATCATAAAACACGTGAAGAAATATGAGTTAATTATGTATAATTTATATGAAGTTTTGTGGATTATAGATGCTGGAGTAACCGTGTGTATTAAGATAGAAAGATAAGTTTGAATTTAACAACAGAAATACAAAACTTCAATGGAATTAATACAGCATATTTCATCACCGTCATCATCAGAAATAAGGCGTAACCCATCCAGTTTTTTCCTTCTTTATAAGTGTTGGTCTCATTATCTTTTTCTTGGTCTACTTATATATCTTTTGCCTGCAGGAGAGTGTTCATACACTGTCTGGGGGCGGACTGGTACTTAATATCTACCCCGTCCATTAAGAAATCGATCTGTGGAACATAAAGTGTGTGAGGGCCGTAGAAGAAGCTCTACAGCAGCTGCCTTCCTCTCACATGTAGTTCGCGGATAAGCGTAGAAATTTTGAAAATATCAGTAGTTGATATTGACACAGAGTATGGTGCACGTACATCGTGCATAGAAGTAACACTATTGGGAATGATTTAATGCACATCAAAATCAGTAACATACGATATGTGATGTGTGGGACTGACGTGAGTTACATAGGTTTATATTTTATTTTATGGGGGGCAGAATATTTTAATATATTAATAATTAATTACATTGTAAAATTTATTTCTAAAGGAAAATTTTGATCACTGAAGATGGAACCGAAAACATGTCCCGAAATATCTGTAACAACCACAACAAAAGGCGCCCAGCATCCTGGAAGAGCGAAGGAGGCAAAATTAATCTCGAGAAGTCTAAATCACAAGTTTTCAAAAATCGGAAAATTCGTATGATGTGAAAATTTAAGGACGTTCTCTTCCTTTTTTACTCTTGGGAAAAGAACTTTTAAAGAGCTCCTTTAAATTACTGTACACTTTTCCGCAGTAAATATAGAAAAGACCATTAACAAAGTTTTATTTGTTTTGTATGTTGCATACAAAACATTTGTTTTGCGAATTTTTCCTCCTTCTACTCATAGAAAAGTAATAGAAAAGAAAATACTTGTGCTTCAACTTGTAATCTGCGGAATATATGGCTGAAATAGCGCCTCATAATCGAGGAGGGAAATGTTTCTAGAAGTTAAAAAAGTCAAGCTTCGTCATTGTTTTGTGCTGCTTGTCATGAGAGAGTTTGGGGCTATTGTGACTTCAGTAAATACGCTTTGGGAAGGGAATGGGGGAAATAAGGCGACAACGCTTAAAAATAAAATAATAAAAATAACACGAGATCCAAAATTTAGTTCTCAACAGTTGTTAGTTCTAAGGATTCCTCAATAACATACCACATTATTGAGGAATAATAATAATTATTATTAGTATTATTGTTGTTTATTACATTTGAGCAAGAAATTCGTTTGAACAATTTTTAAAACTTCGGGGACTCTTTCAGAAAGCATACCCCATCCGCATTACAACAGCATTTATTTAATGTTATTTCGGAATCTGATCGCTGTTAATTATCAGAATTATATAAATCACGCAAAAGTAGTCTGTGGAAAGAAAGCAGAATTTTGGCGTTACGTTACTTGGTACATAATTATCACTGAATTTGAGAGAGTTAAAGTTTACGTAGGACATGAAACCGTAGAAGATGATCGGTGCAGTGTACCGGAACTTCAATAGGACAAGAAGCTGACTGAATAACAAAACAGCCCAATTCTGAAGGAAATAAATGACAAACAAATGTCTTCAAGTGAGAAATGCTCCTTGTGTTGAATATAAGCTAAAATGTAATATAATATATATATATATAATATAGTCATACACAACTTTATATTTTATTAGATTATAATTCCAGCTACATATTTCGGCCCAATTGTAAGGCCATCTTCAGACTGATCTTTGAACAATTGGAGTGTACAATTGATAATGTCTCATTTTCTCTCTCCCTCTCTGTTGTACTTTCTTCGTATTTATTTCTGTTTTCTTTCACTCTTTTGTTCACTTTTTCCATTTCCATTCATTTTCTTCTTTATTGTTTGTGTTTTATGAAAACTCAAGTAGAAGTAAGTATAAAAATTAAACCATTAGCTGTAATAATAAGAATTCTGTATTTAATATTCGGCGGTGGCAAGAGACTTCTGTTCTCCACAGCCTCCAAAATGTCTCTGGAACCAGTGAGCTTCCTTTTCAGGGGAAACCATCGGGTATTTCCCCCATAGTTAGCTGACTGGTGCGCGAAGCTGACTGGCATCTGCATGTGAAGACAAGACTATGAATACGAGGAGCTGTACTTCCACTTACCCATACGTCATTCATGGCTTGGTGCATAATAAAGCACAGAGAAAAAATTATAGTATATGTATTTACCATCATGAACTTAGCAAACTCTATGGAAGTGTAGTGTAGCGAATTTCCATTGTGTGTAGTGTTGCGTCTCTTGTGTTGCTTAGGTCTGATATTCGAGCTGAATAACGCTTACTGAATACATGACCCACCGCGTGACTATCTATAGCCTGGCCGAGCAAGCAGAGCGTGGTATATAAATTGGATCTTGTATTCTGAGGAAAATATAACAGAGAGAGAAAAATATGCGATCCGAATTAATTACACTCACGTGGTCTTTTGCGTTTCCTTCGTCATCTGATGGTGACTAAAAAACGTATTGCAGTTCTCTCGACACCACTCGCCAACCCCCCTTCATCAGATTGCGTCTTTCTTTTCGGTTTATACTATTCCTCTCCTTTTCTGTCTCCCACAACAACGAAAAGAGTTATGAAACATACCGAAGGTAGTATGAAACAACGACAGAATAAAAGAAATGAAATAAGCAGTACCCTAATTGAAAATGAAAGAGGCTGTTTCTGAAATTCCAATTTCTTTAGGCTCGTAAATTTTAACTCCTATCCTCTTCTATACACTTTGCCGTAACACAAAGTTTCCGATTCTCGTCATTATTACAGCCATGCAGTGCCAGCATCAGACTGTATGCAGTTTCTTAAACTACCTCCCAGCAAACTCCAATACTTCATCTTCATTCTTACAGTTTTCCACCCTTGCACGCCCTTTTCTACACCCTCTGCTTTTCAGAAATATTACTCCTCCTCTAGCCTATTCACCCACAACGAAACCCTCCCCCCCCCCCCCCCCCCCCCCCCACCCCACCCCCCCCCCCCCACCACCCCCCCCCCCAACAAACCTCCTCCCCAGCCTTACCACACCCTCTCCCACAATCCCTACCCCTCACACACACTCCACATCACTCTTT
>Ga0123352_10005604_pt1 | contig 18968 bp, 15 predicted proteins | sample TergutLab28metaG_FD_89700 | JGI IMG/M metagenome (GOLD analysis project Ga0123352, IMG submission 89700) | Labiotermes labralis P1 segment gut microbial communities from Petit-Saut dam, French Guiana - Lab288 P1 | ecosystem: Host-associated > Arthropoda: Insects > Digestive system > Gut ... | reverse complement strand
GTTCCGCGGAACACATTTTGAGAATCACTGGTCTAAATAACGTTTTGCGGGCACAGACATGACCCTTGTCACCAAAATATTCTAAACTTCCCGTTCTATTCTCCTCTAATCCCACATATAAATATTACCCTACTACTTCTAAGTTGACATTTATATCTGGTTTAAAAGAGACCTCTACTGATACTCTTTATTGCCATTATGTTTGTACGAGTTAGAACCTTAGAATAAGCTACATCTGCCTTCATATTCGACCACTTAATAATACTACCAGTTCTAACCTCACATGCTTTCCTTTCCGAATATTTTAATAACCCATGTTTGACATCCGAAGTTCTAAACAAAAGAGGCATCTTCAATTCTCAAATCCTCTCATATCCCTCGTATTTTCCAAATCCCTGGTTTCAGCCATATTATTCCAGTTCTCCCGTTTCTTGTACAAAGCTCCAGACAGTCCTCCCTACGTCACGTAGGTTTATTCACAACAATATTTCTAACAACATTTTTCATTCAAACCCGCTAATAAATTTTGTCCTTCGCTAGCGCGATATCTATTTTTAACCTCTATAATAACCCTGTTTGTTTCGATATCTGCATGGCTGTGCCAAATACATGGTAGTCCTAATTTTTCTATTTCTTCTTTCAAAATCTTCACCCAGCTCCCTATCTTTACACTGTTTGACATTCATAACGAATTCAAATAAAGACCAGCGACCCCCGTCCAAATAAGACAGCCAATGATTTCCTATCCCATGCGCCACATTTCCTCGTCTACTCTTCCTTGATAGTTCCAATGCAGCTGCCTGGTTAGCCACGCACCTAGAGAGACCGTTATTTATTTTAACAAAATCTGCTACGTGCAAGGAGCATAAGGGAAAGTTTTGGACTCGCCTCATTTACAGCAAATTAATTATCTGTAGGCTGATACTAAACAACTGCTAGCTCAACATGTTCCCTCCTAGGTTATAAATCGCAGCCGTCCCCTTCAGTTTCCGGATGGCTTCACTGAACCACTCTCTAGACGTGTTGCCATACCACTCACGGACAGTCTCTTGTTCAGTTTGTTGGCCACTGTAGTAGATCCGTAAGCGGCTGAACACAGTGCTGCCTGCAGGTGGCGTCTCACCACAAACTGCAGATAACCGACGATGAATATCTGACGGCGTAAAGCCTTCTTGCCACAGAAACCCCCTGGAACATCTCTGGCCAAGACAACAGCCTTCCACTTTGTGACTCTTGTCCATCTTTTTCGTCCACTAGACTTGGCAATAATACAGCAGTCTTTCACAGGCATAACACAACTAGTGCCATTTGGTGACGGAATGCTGTACTGATACTACACTGTCCAATGATAAGTCGCGCGATCTGACATCTTGTTATTCGCTGAAACGCCAGTCCCTGTCCAAATTATTTCTGAACTCCCTGTGTAAATTACCTTATCTTGAAGCAGGTTAAGAGAGCATTCTTCCGCATCATTTTAAATTATCTTTTCCATGTGACGCGACGTACAACATACGCGTGAAAGTCGTCCTGGTTCAAGCCAGCACTGGTGGTGTTGGTGGTGGTGTTTTGTGCGTTCCCGCACTATGGTAATCAGTGACAGACGAAGACACAATTAGCGGTGTGACACGTGTCTCTTTGTGGTCTCTTGACGGGGTCAGAACTTCACCTTTCCGTCACATGTGTTCATTAATCATAACTCAGCTGACGGCGACAGTGTGTTGTCAGAAGGCGAACTTCGACAGTGTACACGTACAGCCGACAGCAATGTGCAACACCGACACGTGCGACATGATTTCCCGAACCTGGTACGGGACACATCTACAGCCTCCATACAATCTTAGTAATTAACGAACTTAATGCACAAAATCTTGTTTTATAATAAGTTTATTATATGCCTCTACATGTTTCGAGCATTATGTACTCATCATCATCAGGAGGTCAAAATTGTATTATACATCACACCTGTAGGTGGCCGTCCCGTGCACAGGTTGAGAGAGGATAAATTGTGCACCGGACGGCCACCTACAGGTGTGATGATGCTGTATAATACAATTTTGACCTCCTGATGATGAGCACAACAGTGCTTGAAACATGTAGATGCATATAATAAACTTATGATAAAACAAGATTTTGTGCATTATGTTGGTTAATTACTAAGATTATACTGAGATGCACGGTCAGCAAAACATCAAAAAGCCTCCGTACAATCTGGTTCGTTAATCGTAACAATATCATGACAAGATTAGGCTGCTTATCTTATGGCTTATTACGTTCCGTATTTTTCTGTCGAAATTTCGTTTTCCAAATTTCGTTTAGGAGGTTAATTTACTGTACCTAACATAATCTTTCAAGAGCCGGTAGCCGCTTAGCTACACGCCACATTCGCCACTTTTTAGGCCCGTTCCACAAAATTGCGAAAAGTGGCTTTTAGCTTCGTCATGTCTGTCCGTCTGTCCGCATAGAACAACTCGGCTCCCGCTGGACGGATTTACATGAAGTTTGAGCATTTTTCGAAAATCTGTAGAGAAAATTCAAGTTTCATTAAGTCGGACAAGAATAACGGACACTTTACACGAAAACCTGTGTGCATTTGTGATCATACCTCACTGAATTCTTCTTAAAATGAGAAATGTTTCAGTCAAAATTTGTAGAGAAAACCAGAACACATATTTTATGTTTTATATATATATATACTGGAAAATCTTGCCCTTTATGAGATAATGTGCAAAAATATTGTATAATCGGGCATGCCACGGACAACAATATCGAGCACGCGCATTGCATGCTGGAGAACTAAGGGCACAAATACACATTCAGAATATGTAATACTTATGGCTGTTCCACTGCAACAATGGTTGCACGAATGCAGCTCAGTGTTACGTTATATGTACATTGCCTGTCTTGGTGTTGACAGCGAAGGCCCATTACCGCATTCATTAGAGCCCTCTGCTAAACCATGTCGTATGCCGGATGAATCAAACCCATCTTTCTCTAATTATCTCATGTCTATTCTAATATTTTTCTTCCATCTACCGTAACTTGTTCGAAATAATCTTTTCTCCTCTGATCTTCGGACGGAAACTCTATATATATTTATGACTTCTGTCACTTGCATGTCACATTCTCCGCCCACCCTACCTTCTTATTGTTATCACCCTGATTATATTTGAGGAATAAATTGTAGAAACGTTTGTTGTTGAAGTGTAGAATTGTTATCAACCACCTTACCGTCCAAAGGGCTGTACATCAGGCTGCACAATTGGACAGTTTCGCAGTTTAATGTGTATGCATACCGCAACAATAGCATTTTGTCCAATTGGATGTCTGTAAAATTGTCAGAACTATTATTTTATTACATTACCGATTGTTTGCTATATCGTTAACCCTTCTGGCCTGGCGTGTCCTCTTCAAATCTCTGCCGGAACTCAGACTACTGTCTGAGTTCTCTTGTGATTTTCTCGGCCCTTCTGGCGAAGTAGGAGGATAGTAACTCAGGTTACTGGTGCTTCCTCATGAGTTATTTTCATTTTGTACGTCACCAGTCATTTTACCTGCGGATACTGTACAGCACGACATACTGACACAGATGCAGATTAAAAGTGCAGGCATATAAAAACATGCATTATTGTCGTCGTTGAATTCCTTTAAGCATAGGCCTGCACCACTTAAGGACTATTAAAATAAGATTTCCTCCTAGTGAGACGTAGCTAACTACAAACTAACACTATACTAGTTGGCACATGAACATCTAAACATTAATGTGCTCAGGACATTTTACGTAATTATTGGAAGCTAGTGGTTTATTACCAGGTTTACAATTTTCCGCTACTGGAACTTTTTACAAGCAGTTGATTCCATTCGACGCGCTATAAACCATTTCTATAAGATCCATTTTAATATTACCATTCCATCCCCACCTGGGTCTAGCAAGTGATCTTCTCTTCAGGGTCTGTATATACGTAATTGTCAACTTTCCCATGCATGCTACTTCTCTCAACCATCTCACGTTATTTGGCTTAATGCTCGTGTCATGGATACTTGTTATAATCACAACAGAGTTGGGTGTGTCTAGATATACAGTATACGTCACCGCGGTGAAACATAAGCGTCCAGCGTGTCGCCCACATACGGTGTTTACTGAGAGACGTTCTTGCTTTATAACAAATTCACGCAGCAGTTAAACTTCACGACCTCATGAACCATGCATGTGCAGGCATCAGCTTTTACTAATACATTATTAAAAGGAACGAGCTGCTCGTCTGTGACCTTAAAGGCGATACAATCTTGAAGCGTTTAACGAAGAGAAATTTTGAAGTATTGCGCTCCACAGTCGTGGGCTAGGTTGTATGGATGGGAAGTCGAGGTAAACCTTCACTTGACTCACAGAGCCCTGCCGACCTTTTGACATCTCTTATGTTGGTACGTAGAGTACATGAAATGTTAAAGCTTCAATGAACCTTACCTTACGCCTCTTCACTGCAACATCGAAGCGTATGGTTGGCAAACAAGTAAAAGTGTACTCCCTACAGACTTTGGATTTACATGGATTTGCGTGCTTTATCATAGCCCCTGGCTGTTCCCCTGGCTATTTTATCTCCTGATTTTAATCTAACACTGGATAAGTCAACGTGTGTTAAAGGGATACTTTGGCAGTCTGCTTTAAGTTGCTGTATTCATTAACCAACGTTAATAAACATGTATCACTTACTTATTCTTCTTGATCTGGTATAAACCTTTTCTTTGCTGTAATTGTCAGGTTTACCGAATATCCGGACAGTTTTCTCACGTTCTTAGATGCTTATTGCACCAAGTACGGACAAAGAGTTCAGTAGACATTCGATGTGATCGCACTCTTCTATACCCAAAACAAGTGATTCTTGCTTCTCTTTATACCAATCACACACACGAGAATGCGCAGAAGTATAATACCAGTGTGGGATGATTTTAATCATCCACAGCCGGGAGGATGGTGACTGTAATCATCGTGCTTCTCATCTGTCAAGAAACAATTATAAATCTGAAAGACAGGCACATAATTCGACCTTTGCATTGTAGGGAAATAATTATGCAGATTAGCTATTTCTCAGTATATAGTAAAATGGATAAAAGGGCATAGGATAAGCTGGTTAGGTCGGGAAGACCCAGGAAAAGATGGAAAGAGGAAGTAGAAAGAGATCTTCAAGTGCTGGGAGTGAGAAGATGGAGAGAGTTGGTGGCAGATAGGAAAAAACGGACGGACATTGTTCGACAGGCCAAAGCCCACAGTGGGCTGTAGTGCCAATGGAAGAAGAAGAAGAAGCTATTTCTCACGTAGTAGATTTTCACAGAATGATCATTTAATTGCAACAAAATTGGTCGATACTGAATTATTTGCAAAATATACGATTCAGCTGCCTGGATTAGTATACCACACCAGGCAAAGAAAGAAAACTAAAGACACAAGTAGATATTATATGGGTACCACCTCACAAGAAATTCCACAGCAATGCTTTTAAAATCTCGACGCGATCGGCCTGGAGAGAGGAGTGATGCGCTTTGTCAGAGCTGTTAGAAGAGTCTCCCCCCACCTCTACCTCGGAAATAAAGTGTGTCAATGGGATGCATGTGTTGTCAGCTCAAGATATGTATCTTAAGTATTTATATGGAAGGCGAGCAGAAATGAAATCCCAGAAAAGCTTTGACTAGTTGTTTAAAGAGAGGGGCTGAGATGTATGAATAAGTTGTGGTGCTGAAATACCACACCATCTTCGCGTTATTCTGTAAGTCATCGTATCAGATCTTACAAGTACTGAAGACAAATCTAAGGTGAGGGAAGTAAGAATAGTGAATAAAGAAGGGATCTATAAATTGTATTCTTCTTAACAAATTGTACGGATGGCTAAGCCAGTGAGGACAAAATGGACGGAACATGTATGTTTCATGCGAGAGATGTGAAAGTTATTCAAAATTATTTGAAGGACTTAAAAGAATGGTACAGTTTGCGATAAACGAAAGATAGTATTAATATGGATCTGAAAGGAGAGGGTTAGAAGGTTTAGATTAAATTCAACTGTCTCAGGATGGGGTTAAGTAGTTAGCTTTTTGCAACGTGATTTAAGTGGTTAGCTTTTTGCAACGTGATTTAAGTGGTTAGCTTTTTGCAACGTGATTTAAGTGGTTAGTTTTTTGCAACGTGATTTAAGTGGTTGGCTTTTTGCCACGTGGTAGTGAACAGTGATATATAAATGTGTAAAATATACAGTCTAACACAATTCTCAAATAAGCAATTATTATTAAAAGCTCAGCCTGAAGTTGGCTCCATAGAAAAGAGGAGGAAACGTGTAGCTGTGAAATATGATGTGAAGTATATCTTTTAATAATAATTTCTTATTTGAGAGTTGTGTTAGACTGTATATTTTATATATTTATGTATCACTATTCATCGAACACAACGGCGATGTCTCACCGGAAAAAAAAATACAGTGCACTTTTGTTTTTCATAAAATTAGGTAAATTTCTTCGTCGATTGAGCAATTTTTAGCCCCCAAAGTTTAGCTCTGTTCCATGGTGTTAGCTGTAAACTGTGTTGTTGAAACAGCATCGCTATAGAACTGAATAAATGTTTTAAAATAGAGAGAAGAAAAACGATTCGGTGATAATCAAGGAAAATATTATTAAGAAAATGTTTTATTTTCAGTATTTCTTCAATCAAAAGAATTCCAGATGGCAGAGTGTTTTAATAGTACCAAAAATTTTCGAAGTCGAAAGGCGTTCTCAATGTTTACGTTTTTTTTTTAAAGTTTTTAATATTGTCGGTTTTTCATTAACAGCCAGGATGTTGTCTGACATCCGCATTTGCCTCTTTTCTTTCTTTATCTCAAGCTCTTTCGCTCGGAAAAATTCAGTTCTGGCCCCACGCTATCTAATAAAGAACCGACTTGACAGTGCATTTTTCAAGGAGTGATCAAAAGAAATCTCTTTGCAGCACAGAATACACAAGCTGATCCCCAAACCTGGAGCCGACGTTAAAATATTTGTGCTGCTCAGAATGTTGTACATACTGTTTCTAACTGCACTGCCTGCCTACATTGCTCAAAACATTAGGTAGATATGTAGAATAAACTTTGATCAATCACCATTAAGTTTTGACGATTTATTATAATCGGGATGATCTTTGTATAGCGTGTTTAATTCATTATTCGTCTTGCTATGTACACGTAACAGTTGCAGTTATAGTGCTAAACTTGTCTGAGATTTGGGACTTATGGGTAAAGGTAAACATAAACGTACAACTCATGAAGGCATATAGGGGACTAGAGGTATGGCTCCACGCATTCTTAAACTGAGTACTGAATGGAGCTGGGTGATCAGTTTTACACCCCGTCCGCTTTTCCTTCAGGTCAAATTACAGACTTTTTATATACATGGGTCCGTGCATCGTGAGTTGAATTTAATCATTTTCCAAAAAGATGCGACTTATTCAGTTGGAACTGATTCATGTGTATCTTACGATAGTACGACACACATGAATCAGTTCCAACTCAACAACGAGAGCGGATGGTAGTAGATCCGGTTAATCAGTACCAGAAGCCGTATTTAGAGTTGTACGAGCTCCTGATGATGGGTGTCAACACTCGAAACATATAGAGCTGTCTACAGAAATGTAATAAACTGAATAAGTCGCATCTTGTTGGAAAATTATGAAATATGAACCTTTTTGTCATGTGCAGCCTGTGCAACAGCGATGTAAATATTAAATGGAGCATGTGGGTTAGTTGCTGCGTGAAGACGCACCTTGAGAAACATTCAAAAGAAAATTTATTATAAACTACTACCGATAATTCGACCGCGATTTTAAATAATAATTGAACTAACCAGCTACGCAACGCCTTAACCAACTAAGTTAAAAAAATAATTATTATAGGTCTTGAAACTTTCGCGGCCACAGAATTCCATAAAATGTTCTCGGGCAGACAGCCGCGTCAAATTGTGAAGGTTCCCCGACATTTCAGGGAGTGACACCGTCCCCATATTCAGGGTGTTGCTTATGGCTTTGTAGAACCAAAACTGATAACTAGGTGTCCTACCAAACCATCAGCAACACCCTGAATATGGGGACAGATTCAGTCCCTGAAAAGTCGGACAACTTTCACACCGTGAAGCGGCTTTCTACCCGAAAACATTTTATCATGCACTTATTGTGTTACAGAATCGTGGTCTGGGGATGCGGATTTAGTTTCGGGCTCTTGTGAGGAGGGCGATTAAGTTTAGGGCACAATAAACATGGGGGAATTTTTTGACCAATTGAATTGCCATTAACTCTCAAGAAGGGTTGCTCCGGGGAGGTAGGTCAGGAATCTTCAGCCTTCCAGCAACCAGCAAACGAGAACTCGCCGTGAGAAACAAACGACACACAAGGTCAGTGTTCTGGTATTCCTGACTCAACAGACAGTACTAGTGACAGTCCGGTCTGCAGGCTGGTCCATGCCAGGATTAGGTCAGCTCTTCTCTCGGACACATTTTTGGCAAGGTGCAGAATGACGTCGCTGCCACCAGGACTCTCCGGAACTTTTCTATACGGACAGAAATAACATCATCTTTGGCGTGGGAACACGGGTTCCGGGTCTGGCTTTTTCATATAGGGATAACGGAAGGCGTCATTTACTTGATTCACAACTTCCAGCTTTTTAAACGTATTACTGCCCTTGTATCCCATTTTTGGAACGAACACAACTCTCCTTTTTCTGTGTCCACCAGACAAATATTTCTATATTTTCCGGTGACATAAGCCTATCCTCTCACCTCAGGGAGAACTACAAATTGAAGATATTTGAGAAGAAGTTTGAAGGGCTTCGTTAGAATAAAGAGGGGAAATAACAGGGGACTTGAAAAAATCGCATAAAGATGGACATCGTAATTTGTACTTAGCGTAAAATATTATTAGGTTGGTCAAGTCAAGTAGCATAGGACGAATGGGACACGGAAGCTGGCACAACTGCCCCAAGCTTGGTCGGAAAACCGGAACGAAATACAACTGGACTACCTTGGCGTAAGTGGGATGTTAATAGTACAATAGCTTGCAAATGGGATGTGATATTGGGGACTGCGTTCACCCGCCCCAGAATAGGTAACCGTTACGAACATATGAACCTGGCGATTGTCGGAATCCATGTGAGCTGGGCGTGGGAGTACGTCGAATTGCTCAGAGACCACTGACGATTCAAGGAAGGCCCCACTTCATGGAGTCAGTAGGTAAGGTTACGGATGACGAAATAGCGTAAAATTTATTAGTCCATGTCAGATGTTCGGAGAGAGAGCTAAAAATCATTTGGCTTCGGAATATGTTCTCTATTTAAATGGCGTCATGATTTATTGGAATCTTAAAAGGTGTGGTCAGAATATACCTTTAAGCCAAGTAGATTAGAATGCTTGGAGTTATCATTTTGGAGATGCGGCATCTCACCAGAAGCCATAGCAATGTGAAGAGACTGCAGTTTGTCCGGACTTAGCCTACTTCCTCATCGTATTATGTCTACGAATATTCCCCACACCTCAGAGACGGAAGATGGGCGTAGGAAACCAGCGCTTCCTTTTGCTTATTATTCACAAGGCTGTGGGATTTCAATAATACGAGGAATCTGCTGTGTATCTATGCTCTTAATTATGAATGAGAATGAGAACATGCTTGTTAAGGATGGGTTTCCATGACGTTTACTTTAAGCATTATGAATTTTACAAAACTCATTACGAAACACGCTATTCCTGAACATAATATTTCTTCCATAATCGTGCGCGCTTACGAATTTTGAAATTATTCAGAAGGATTCGCAGAGTGATGTAATTTGAAATTCGGTGTGCAGTATTCAGTATTATGAGTGTGTGGGTGTGTGTGCAGACTGTATACTGTACGGTGTGGAGGGGAGGAAAATGCACCATATCCGTTATGTAATTGGATTATCTAACGTTATAAACATGTAAGGATATCATCAGATTACAGCTACAGAACGAATAAAAGTGAAAACCAGAGGCTCATCTGTGAGACGGAAAGCAAATGGTTTTAGTTTCCATTTTTTAAATGCATCCAAATTAATAAGCCTTACCCTGGACAGGATGTCGGTAAATGCGTTGATGAAAGACGGAATAAGCTGAAATTTCATTACAATAAACTATAAACGGCAGTCAAGGGGCCACTCTAGCAAAGTTAGTAGAGTGAGTAGGTTCAGCCTGGGCAAATGAGGATTGACAATTTATTCCCCGCACTGGAGGCATTTTTCTCTTAGCTGAAGTGTCCAGACTTTGGGGCCCACCTCGTCTCTTATTTCATGGGTATGGGAGGCAGGACCTTTCGCTGCGGGGTAAAGCGGCCGTGGCCTGAAGCTGACCATACATACATACATACACACATATACACACATGTACACAGACACAATATACATACATACACACATATACATACATACATGCATACACACATATACATACATACATGCATGCACACATATACACACATGTACACAGACACGATATACATACAAACATACATGCATACACACATATACACACATGTACACAGACACAATATACATACATACACACATATACATACACACACACATACATACATACATACATACATACATACATACATACATACATGCATGCATACATGCATGCATACACGCATATATACATATATACGTTCATACATATGTACCTACCCGTGTATGCGCATATACACGTCTACTGTTACACCATACTGCACGCCGCTTGTCATATAGAGCGTTCTCTCTCTTCGCTGTTCTGGATTCAGACAGCAGGTTTTTACTGTGTTGTTGTGATGTGTTCTGGGTAATTGAACACTTAGAGCACCAACTCTAATATCATCGGAGCGTCAGTCAGTAACGTTGTTTGGTGCGGCTGTTGGGAACTTCTACGCAGTACTAACTTCTGAATTAACCGAATTGAATAATGGTTGTCAGCCTTCGACTACAAACTTGGGAGGTTTTATAGGTCCTTGTTTCCGCAGAGAATTTTTGCATATTCCTGAACTAATAGCAAAACTTCTATCTTGGAAACTTTTTGTAGCGTGACAACACGCTTCAAGTGAAACCGCGAAGGTAAGCGTGAACACCGAGTATTCGTTCAGGTGTCATAGCTAGATTACAGTACAATACAGTTGTTTCTCCCATGATGTGGAAGCTGGGACCGAGAATATCGATTCGAAATTACATACTTACTTACTGCATGGTGCAGAGTCCTTCTTGAGAAGCTAACTGGTTTGCAGCTAGTCAAGAAATTCCCCGCATTTCACGGAAACCGAAGGTTCATTACCGCACTCACATGCGTCCGCCACCTGTCCCTATCCTGGGCCAGCCCAATCCATTCCATATACCCACATCCGACTTCCTGGAGATCCATCCTAATATTATCCACGCATCTACGCCTAGGCCTCCCCAGTGGTCTCTTTCCCTCCGGTTTCCCCAACAAGACCTTACACACCCCCCTCTCCTCACCCATACGCGCCACATGGCCAGTTCATCTCGTTCTTCTCGATTTTTTCACCCGCACAATATTGGGTGAAATTACATTCATGATTAAATTAAGAGTTAAATATTTGTAACGAATTTCTGCCGTCCGTCAGTGCAGAAAATTTTGTAAAAGATGAAGTTGTCGTTTTGCTTAACGAAGCGCCACTCCATAAGGCGTATGTGAGAGCGGCTTTAGATCTCCACGAATTGCTGAACTTTACGCTAAGTGAAGGTAAGTGATCAAATTGACTCCCAGGCTGCTTTACTCTCTGGGAGGCAGCTCCCGATGCCCAGTTAATAGGAGGCTGGTTGGACTCCGGCGCCGCTTTGGATGCTTTGTAGAAGAGAAACACGATTCCTCAGTCTTTCAGGCCATAGCCTAGTTATCGCGTGGACTACGCTATCCAGACTCTATCTGACAAATTATGACTAATTAATTCGTTCAGTAGGCTGTCTTACGACAGGTCTATAGCCTCTTCCAAAACCAGTTGTCCACAGAGAGCGACCTAGTGCTTCCTTTTTCAATTTCCTTTATAATTTCTTTTTCTTAAGGTCACCCAGTAGCTGTTTACATCTTCTTCCTAGTCTTCCCCTCGCTTCTTTTCTTCTATATTTTCTTAAATAATGTGTTTATAAGGCAAGATTAAGATATAGAAAATATAACTTTACAGCTTTTTATACTGAATTGAAATTTTGTCTCTCCTAAGGGGAGAAACACATGATCGATCATGTTTGAGAAAATGATAATGGGAGACGAATATTCGAAAGTAATAGAGAGGAATTAATAGGACGCTGGAGAAGACTGCATCAGGAGAAACTCATAATTTTACTCTTTGTAGTGTATCACTAGGGCCATAAAATCAGGACGATTGGAATGGGCTGAACATGTAGCTGTTGTGGAACACGTGCAGAAACTTGGTCGAAGAACCACGGCGGAAGAGATCGACAGTGGTAAATAGGGGTAAATGGAGAATAGATGGGTCCTGGAAAAATACGGGCTGTAGGTGTGGGCGCCGATCCCAGTGGCCGACTGGTCTAAGACGTGGGTCTGCTGGCGCTCGCTTGCTGGGATTGCGGGTTTTAATCCCGCCAGGGGCATGGATGTACGTCTCTTTTGAGTGTTGTGTGTTGTCAGGTAGAGGCCTCTGCGTCGGGCTGATCACTTGTCCAGAGGAGTACTTCCGAGTGTGGTGTGCCTGGGTGTGATTGCAAAGTCCCGCAAGGGGAGGTCGTGACCTGGAATCGGGTCGAAGCGCCACGCAAAAAAAAAAAAGTGTGGACAGGATTCTCATGGATCGGGAGGGGGTCCAATGAATGTCTGATCAGAGCATGCATTCAAGCTTTTGCAAGCCAGTGGTATTTGTGGTATTTGTATGTACCACGTACTGTAACACCACGAAACTCTGCATTTTGCCACACATTGTATCTGTTTTTGTATAATTTTCACAACCAATACCGATAATTACCCTAAAAACATTACCCGATTGCTCTGTATGATGCATACAAAGTCTGTTTTGTGAGAGCAAATGAATTTTTACGTTTAATCAAGGTGAACAAAGTTAACCTTCGGACGGTTAAGAAAGATCCTTATATTGACTTCGACAGACGACGGTGCTTGAATTACTTTAGACTTTCTCATTCATATAAGGGTGAATAAAGTTGGATATTGTTATTGATGTGCGTCGGGTAGCTCAGTCGGTATAGCGACTGACTACGGGCTGGACGGTCCGGGATCGAATCCCGGTGGGGACGAGATTATCCGCCCGTCCAGACCGGCCCTGGGGTCCACCCAGCCTCCTGTAAAATGGGTACCGGGTCTTTCCCGGGGGTAAAGTGCGGACGGGGCGTGCTGCTGACCACTCACCCCCTTCTAGTGCCGTGGTCATGGAACAGTAGAGCTATACCTCTACCCACCCTCTGGGCCACACCGGGCCTGTAACGGGAACACTTTAGCCTTACTGTTATTGTTATTTAATTATTTGATACAAACATTGTATGACGGCATACAATATAAATACCAACTCATTGCACAAATATTTATGAATAAGGATTCGTTATTTCGTAATACTTCTGGTACATGTCTTGGTCAGAGACGACCATCGTCAAGGAGAGCTAAGTTGCAAAGGAATACTTTTTAATGTGATTGTTATCGTAGATGTATATAAATGAATTAATTTACAGTTCCAAGCAATTAAATTATTGCTAAAATTATAAAATATGAACATTTATATTAAAGTGTATTCCTTCCCCAAAGAAGTCCTTCATAGGCCGAAGCACATAAAATTATTACGAAATAACAAGTCCTTATTAATAAATGTTTGTGCAGTTAGTTGGTATTAATATTGTATAATTAATCCGTTGCAAGAAACATGCTTAATGTTACATGTATAATGGATTAATGAAGAAAAAATAAGGCTAAAAAAAGGAAAAAGAAAGAAAGACTTGAAGGAAGGGAAGTGAGAGAAAATGGAAAGTTAAAAAAGGGTAACGTGGTTAAAAACTATGTTGTGGGTGTGTTTAATTTCTCTTTGGTTTCGCCATCACTTTATATCACGTTGCGTTTGTGGTTACAGCAAAATATATGTAAGAGAATGGCAGAAATAAGCAAATGCTGAGTTTCTGTCTCTCTTTCTATCTCTATCTATCTATCTACCTCTCTCTCTCTATCTCTCTCATTTACTCCCTTTTATTTGCCGCAACTGCCGTCAGATGTAAAGCGATGGTGAACACTTTCAAAACATACCGAAGCCCTTCATTCTCGGCGTTAAAACAGAGCTGCGTGGTTCTGTTTGTTATAGCTAGAGGGGCTTCGCCACAAAGCAACGTGAACTTCGCAGCAGTGTTCTGGCCGATCGCTTCTCAGTCGAATTCTCTAAAGGATTTACGTATCTAGTCCTATCGTTCTACTAGACTGAGACTACATAGAATAACTGCAGTGGAATTACGTCACATGAGTTCTTGGCACAGTCAAATTGGGACTGATTTCCAGTTGTACACATATCACAGACAATGTGCACCTGTCCATGTGTTCTCAGAACATCTACTGTATGCAAAAGCCGATGGTGTGTTTATGTATGTACAGTGTTATGTTCCTTCGATTCATACTGCGCAGACGCTTTTGCGGAATCTGTTCGTACTTTAGGTTTCTGACGGTGCTGTATAATAATAAAAATTACTGGTATTGGTAATATTATTCATAATAATGCTTTGTTGCTATCCCTTTTTCCAATCTATATCCATCTCCGCCGTCCGATGTTAAAATGGAGGGATACCTGCTCCGTTTGGCCGTCAGCTAGCAACACTTGTCTAAGGTTGCGTTTGTAAACGCCATTGTTGGCCTGATTTCTTTCTTCAATTCTTCATTCGCGTAAGTTAGTGAGTGACTTACCTTATCGTCTGTTCAAATTTTGGTTGTGCTGCTTTGTACTGCAGGGTGCAGGAAGGGTCACTTAAATTATAGGCAGCGATGACAGCCTGTTCTGCACAGTGAATAGGCTGCGGGCTCGACGGTTTTGTTTCCTTCAGGGACATGAGACCTGTCTCTTCGTTATAGCTTCTAGAGCGCTTCTGGGGGCCGCCAGCCTCCTATCTAATGGGTATCTGGGATCGTCCTCCGAGGTTGTAGCGACCTGGATGTGCAGCTGACAACTCACCTCCACTTAACACCAACATATAAGAATATGGCTTGATGCTTCATTAACATTTTAAAGCGTAATTCTTACGTGCACCAACAGGTTTAACCCTTATCCTGCTAACGTGGAAAATATGGTGAGCTCCTAATAATGCCAGAAAATGACAGATGGGATTTAACTCGGCGTTTAGTGGATTTACGTTGAAGAATTGTACATTCTGCCTACACCGTATTTGTGTGTTTTGTATTTATCTCAGAACAAACAGCAACGTGTGCCCCATATAACATAAAGCGATTGGTTTTTATAACAGAGATGGAAAGTATTTACTGCGCGGTACGAACTGGGTCTTTAAATAATTCAGTCTGCGCTTCGTCTTTAAAGGGTTAAATAAACACATGGGGGAATTTACCTTTAATTCTTACGTCTCTTCGAATGCGTTGTTTGGTGTGCTTAGTTACTTTGTTGGATTATTTTAAAGAACTTCAGATTGGTTTAGCGTACGTAGGTTTGGTGTGTGATTGTGTTTGATTGATTTGGACTTGAGTATTCATTTTTCGTAGGTTGTAGAAGGTGGGAGAGATCCCAGTGTCTCGTGATCAATCCTCGATAGCATGTCACATTATTTTGCATAATTACACTCAACAGCAAATATTGTAAGGGTCATGATATCGACAAAGATAAGATTGCGGGACATTTATCGAGCATGAGGGAAATGAGGAAATTTTACACAGTTGATAGGTGTGAGCGGAAGGATAATAGGTACTATAATCGACCTTAAATGAAGGTGTGAGGGTGTGAACTGAATCTGCCTTAGGCTAGAATAGATTAGCGAGCTGTTGTGAGTAAGGAAATGAAATTTCGGGTTCCTGAACCTGACGAATTCTTAAACTAGTGAGTATCACCTGCATAAAAGGACACTAGTAACGCTATCAAGGTGCTGGGCATGGAGGCGTGGCTCCATGCGTTCTTAGCCTCGACACTAGATGGAGATGAGTGGTCGGCTTCATTCGAATGTCTCTTTATGCATGGGGAAAAGCCCCGGTATTCACAGAATAAGACGTATTGAGGGCCCAAGTGCTTCTCTGTACCCTTTGGAGAAGAGAAAATCTCCTGCCCTGTCGAGAACCAAACCCCTTCAGCCGTCAAATCCGTAGCTTAATCGCTATATCGACTGCTCTTTTCCTCGCTTCTATATGGATTCTGTTCCATAAATTTAGTCACTTACTTTGTATCTAGAATAATTTTATAAGATTCTGATAATTATTTTTACAGATAAATAAAGTTCCTCTAATAATAATAATAACTCCGTGGCCTTAGTCCGCACGCGAACTATACCGACAGAGCGGCCGCCGCCGGTCGGCGAAGTTAGTGCCAACTTTTGCGGATAGAGGGGTGTCACGTGGTCAGCATAACGGGTCCCCAAAGCCGTTAATCTCTGTTTTCTAGACCTGTATTCTTCAACCGCCAGTGCCTCACCAGAAAGATTGTCCCAAACTACGCGAACATAAAATCCCATTGAGTACTATATTTACTGTACCTTAATTGTTGTTCTCAGTTGGCCTGAAGATGGCCAGTCACGGCCGAAACATGTAGCCAAATATTACGTAATTGTAATTATTGCATCTTGTTTGATGTATGTTGTGTATTGACGGTGCATAATATATTATACAAATTTAAAAACGTGACTGGTGATTTCACAAAATTACAAAATATATTTTTAACGCATATCCACCTTCGCTTTAAATAATGTATGTTAACGCCTGAAATTTGTCAAAATATGACCGGAACGTGTAGCATACTTTAGTAAATGAATATAAAGCATTGTTCTGACTGACAAATTTATAATGTATTGTCAAAAACCTATTTGTTACCATCAAAGGTAAAGCAGTCCCGCTACAGGCCTGGAGTGGCCCAGAGGGTTCAAGAAAGTTAAAGTACACAGATTTCCTGACAATGGCACAGGATGGTGGTAGTTTGTCAGCCTTACGCACCGGCCGCCTTTATCCCTAGAAAATGCTCCTGGTACTCATTTCTGTTAGAGGCTGAGTCGAACCCAGGGCCATAGTGTTATCGGAAGGATTATATGTCAATGAAAAATTCCAATGACACCAGCTGGGGTCGAACCAGCGACCTTCCGATTGTAGCACAGCACCTTAAACACTGTGCCACCGTAGTCCCCATTTATTACCATTGCTGATTTTAAACAGTAAGAGATGAAACCACAGCATTTTTTTAGTTCGTTGTGAGCCTGTGTTGCAAACCTTCACGTGCCTTCTCCACCCACATTAACGCTAATCCTGAAGAAGTGTGAAACAAACGGAAGACAATAGTGTTAGGGAGAAGAAAACGTGGCACGTTGATCAGTTTCTGTACCCCCTATATTGTTCTTGGTTTCCGTCATTTTTATGGGAATTATGTTAAAGTGATACGGCTGGGAGACATATTCGCCAAAAGAGGAAATGTTCTGGTTTGTTGGGTTGCCTGCTTTTTACAAAATCATTTTTATTCTTTGCTTGCAGAGGAAAATGGCGTCAAGTCCACAATTCCTGACAAGCCGATCGACCTCAAGAACTACACCAAGCTTTGCGACCTGCGCCGGAAGTTTCAAGTCCTTTACAAAGTTGAGTTTCAGGTGAGTTTCATTTTCGTGTCACTGCTGCTATAAGCTCATCGCGTTGTCCTTAGACGCACAAGTTAAGTACACTAACACATGAGTCCAGTTCGTTAAGCAGACAGTAGTCGGTAAGACGGGGGAAAAAACGAACAGGTAAATGAAAAGTGTAATGATATTGAATGAGAGAAATGGTAACAAAAGTGAATGAAAACAGTGGCAATGTAAAGAGATATGAATTGTACTTGGGGTAAGGGGCCTTATGTGGAATGCTGTAGGAGGGCATGAAGAAGTGGGACAGCGTGGTTGTTAGCAGGAATGTGGAAACTGTGATGAAGTATAAAATGGATAATAGAAGATGAATGTTATGTTTAGGCGAAGAGGGTGTCAAACATCTAAGGTTGACTTGGAAAATGGTATGTAGTCAAACACAACTGTGTCACATGAGGTGTATTTAATGACTATATGATGGACAACTACATGTTTCGGCCTGTACTGGCCATCTTCAGGTTGTCTTAGGGGAAATTAAGATCATTGTTCATTATATAGTCATTAAATACACCTCATGTGACACAGTTGTGTTCGACTACATACCATTTTCCAAGTTTCACAAACACAACGGGGATGACACACTTCCTAGATCTAAGGTTGAGATCTTCAGAAGCCATAAAATTGAGAATGAGATTTTTAAGTAAAAATGGCTGACAATGAAAGAGGAGGTAGTGTATAAAATATTAAGTTATACTGTAATGATTATAGATCTGGGTAGAAATTTGGACAGAGTGGTTATGAAGTTAGAAGGCTTGAAAATATTACGTGTAAATGGTGAGAGGGGGGGGGGGCTGCCACCGTAACAACGTGGTATTAATCGATAGGTAGTCCCAACTGAAGAAGAAGGTCGCATTTTTTAATTATTATCCATTTTAATTCCTTTAAGAAAGTTAAAGGTAAAGTGATCCCGTTACAGGCCTGGTGTGGCCCAGAGGGTGGGTGGAGGTATAGCTCTACTCTTCCATGACCGCGGCACTAGAAGGGGGTGAGTCGTCAGCAGCACGCCCCGGCCGCAATTTACCCCCGGGGAAAGACCCGGTACCCATTTTACAGGAGGCTGGTTGGGCCCCACGTCCGGTCTGGACAGGCGGAAAATCTCGTCCCCACCGGTATTCGATCCCGGACCGTCCAGCCCGTAGTCTGTCGCTATACCGACTGAGCTACCCG
>Ga0123352_10005603_pt1 | contig 18971 bp, 14 predicted proteins | sample TergutLab28metaG_FD_89700 | JGI IMG/M metagenome (GOLD analysis project Ga0123352, IMG submission 89700) | Labiotermes labralis P1 segment gut microbial communities from Petit-Saut dam, French Guiana - Lab288 P1 | ecosystem: Host-associated > Arthropoda: Insects > Digestive system > Gut ... | reverse complement strand
CGCTAACCTCTAAAGTTGCATTTTATATATTTATTCAACAAATATAGGTACTGAATATTTTAAACATGGTATATACTCTCCGTTTTTGTCTCTTCAAAATGCAGTTTGTTTCATAATTCTAACATATTTTGTTCCTGTATTATTCACATTTTATATACAGGGTGCACTAAAATTTAAAAAAAAATAATAATTCCGGTGCCAAAAGGTTAATATGTTAGAGTGTCAGGTCAGAAGCTACAAAGCTGGTTGAGGACAACTTCTTTGGCTGAATTTGGTATCAGCAGCAGAGAATATTCACATTGTACTATGTGAGTTGGACAACACTTACCAACAAACTTCATGCCAGCTGATTCCAGTTGAGGCACATATTTTGGATTCACTTCATAACGATGTCTGTGTCTTTCTTCAATTCTGTCCTTGTTTCCATACAACTGCTCTGAAATATAAAACAACCAGGATCTTACACTAGTAACAAAGAGATCCTTCACCCCTCAGACTGTTAAATCACAGCGACAAGACATGAAGACCAAATGGAGCAAACAAATATATACGTTACATACAGAACTCCATGATAAGAGGCAAATACAGAAGGGGAGATGATGTTGGGCACATTAAAACCCTTTGTTATAAGGGCATGCACTGGGTATGGATACAAAAACATATACAGAAAGATTTTAATTTGTGCAAAGGATTAAAAATATATATCAGGTGGGCAGTAATGTCAAAGATCAACTTCAACAGTTAAAATAAACTTCACATTTCACAAAGAATGTCTTGAATATACGACTACAGGGTAAATGCTTGGAGAACATCTGGGAATCAGTTAATGGTAAAAGGTAGAAAAAAGAAGTGAAATGTAGGTATATTTCATGTACATTTAAACCTATGCACACTGGACTTATGGTCGCAACATTTAATCTGTGGTGCAGTCACACGTTTCATGTTCTTCACAGATGTATGTATATGTACATGTAAATTATTATTATTATTATTATTATTATTATGTTGTTGTTGATGCTGATGTCATCTTTTGTTGCAGACCTATCTTTGCTGGTTCTTCTCCTGTTGAACCAACAGTTATACCCACTGCCCAGGTTTCAAGGTTCAGACTGCAGTACTTTCTGTATTATGTGTGAAGAACCTAGTATAGTTGTCTTTGTGGTGACTCTGTGGAATGATTTCCTGGTATGGCTTCCAAATTTTTCCTTAAACCTTGTTACTATTATGGTGGCTCCAGTAATTACTGGTATAATCTTACATTTCAGGTTCTGCATTTGTTGCATCTCTATACATGTGCGCATGTGTTTTAGCTTCTTTTCCGCTTCCTTTTGCACAACATTTCTGTCTGCAGGTATTGCCACATCTATCAGTGTGCATGTTTTCTCTTTTTTGTTTTAAATTATTATATCTGGCATATTTCCTGTAAAATGGGTACTGGGTCTTTCCTGTGGGTAAAGACCGGCTAGGGTGTGCTGCTGACCACTCACCCCCTTCTAGTACTGTGGTCATGGAAGAGTACAGCTATACCTCTACCCACCCTTTGGGCCACACCGGGCCTGTAATGGGAAAACTTTACCTTTTGATATTATTATTATTACTCTTATTATGGCTCATTATTACATTCCTTGAAAAACTTATAACACTGGTCAACAAAATTTAACTTTTTTTTTCGTCCCACGAACTTCAATAGCTGAACTTAGCAGTACTCTTTATGCTGAATTCAGATATGTATACAGATGCTTTCTATCAGACAGGGTTTCAAAGATACAGAGGAATTTAAATGTGCAAAATAGTACTTCACATGCTCATGAAACAGGCATAAACATTCCTCCAAAATGCAGAGGCATATGACTTTTGCTGGTATTTGGTGTCAGGTACATCCATCTTCAGTGTCCAGCAATAGTCTGCCAACATACTTGAGGTCCACTTGCCTTGGTACCGCTTCTCCATAGTCAAAATGTCTTGGTGAAATCTTTCACCGTGCTCATCACTGACTTTGCTGAGATTTTCTGAGAAGAAATCCAAGTGTGAATCCAGAAAGTGGATTTTCAGACTCATATTGCACCTGATAGCTATGTACAAAGTCAACAGGTTCTACACAGCATCCTGATAGTTCGCTGCTTTGTGATTTCCTAAGAAGTCTTTGCAAATCCTCTTAAATGACAATAATGCATTTCTTTCAGAGTCATGCAGTTCTTCATTGAACTGTTTGTCTTGCATCAGTTCCCAGATCAGGGGGTCCTATAAATATACCCTCTTTGATTTGTGCATCACTCACATTTGGGAACTTATTCCTCATATATTGCAATCTACAGCTGATTTTATCCATACCTTGCACAGTTTTCCATGAGGCCCAGCTTTATGTGCAAAGGAGGCAGATAAATTTTCTCCAGAACAGCAAGAGGAGGGATGATGACATTTTTCTCCCCTGGCATCAGTGATGTTCGTTTAGACCACAGTTTATTTACATAGTGATTCTTCTTGTCCCGGCTCTCCCACTCACACAGGAAACAGCAGTATTTTGTGTATCCGAGTTGTATTCCCAGTAACAGTGCCACAACCTTGAGATCACCACATAACTTCTACTTAAATTTATCACACTTAATCTTTCCCAACAGTAGCTTCATACTTTCATATATTTCCTTCATGTTGGCTGCATGAGCCAAAGAAATGGAGGGGAATCTATTTCCGTTGTGGAGTAGAAACACCTTCAAGCTCACTTTTGATGAATCAATGAACAAGTACCATTGGTCTGGCTTATATTCATGGCCAAGAGCCTCCACAACAGAACAAATATCATTGTAAAACATGACACCATCTTCCTGGGAGAAGAAATCCTGGAATTCTTCATGGCGCCCATGGCGCAGAAGATTCCAGCTCTTTAACCTGGAGTGAAAGGTGTTGGTGATAAAGAAATTCTGGAAACATATTTGAATTCAGCATCCAAAAATACATCAGAAACAGACATTTTCCTCATGGGACAAAATCTTTGTTGACCAGTGTAATTTATATGTTTACCTTGACTTTATATTTGTTAAATATTGGTCATACATAACTTCAAAGTTCCAGACAATCTAGGCAATCTAAATATTTTGTAATTTCTGATTTACCAACAATATTTCATGCACAGTTTTACAGACATACTCCTCAACTAAATGCATATCACTCATGTGGAGTTGTTTGTCTCCCATCAAGCGACTCCCCAGGTGGCGGATAGGGGAAGGCTCACCAGACATGGTGGGTATTAGGAAATAAAATAACCAGCGTGGACCAAAACCAGCACCACTGCCTTGTGGAGAAGGGTGACCTTCAAAGGCTAGGGGAAGAAACCCCGACAGAAAATCAGCCTGCTCAGAGGCTTAGATGGCAGCCCCATAACTGAGATCGGGTGCTGTAGGCTAATAACCTGCACACCTTAAACACTATTATTAAAAAAATGAAATGAAGAGTAAACAGCCCGATATAAGAGGTGACCTCTTTGGAATGAAATGGAAAACGAGAATAGGGTTTTGGAATGTACGGACCTTGAGAGAGTATGGGAAAATAAAGGAAGTAGAGAAAGAAATGACAGGCTATAAGTTGGATATTATGGGTCTGAATGAAATACGATGGAAAGAGAACGGTGACATAAAAACACAAAATGGAAATATCCAGACATTCTCAGGTGCTGGTGAAGATATACAGCATAAAAGTGGAGTGGGAATCCTAATGAACAAAGAAGCCCGAAGAAGCTTAATGGAATGGTCACCAATTTTGGACAGGATAATATCACCACACTTTAAAACAAAAACTTGCAATTTAATAACTATTCAATGTTATGCCCAACAGAAACAACAGACAAGGATATGAAAGAAAAATTCTACCAGTAACTGCATGAAACAATAACTGCACTTCAAAAAAGGGATGTAATCGTAGTGATGGGGGATATGAATGCCAAAACTGGATCAAACAATGCAGGTTTGGAACATGTCATGGGTAGACACAGAATTGAAAATATGAATGAAAACTGTGAAGTATTTAGTGAGCTATGTGCTAGCTGTGACTTGATAACAGGAGGAACAGTATTTCCTCACAAAACATGTCATAAAGTGTCATGGGTCTCCCCACATAATGTAACGGAAAATCAAATTGACCATATTGCAATTAGTAAAAGATTTAGACGGTCTCTATTAGATGTGAGAAACAAAACAGGAGCTGATATAAGCAGTGACCACCATCTCATGATTGCAAACTTCAGGTTTAAAATATTAGCCGCAAGAAGGAAGACTGAAACAAGAAGAAAGAAGTACAAAAACTTCAAATGCCAAGTGTAAAGGAAGAATTTAAATTGGAACTGAATAACAAATTCTCAGTACTGTCCACACAGAATACAGATATTGAAGAAAGATGGAAGGCAATAAAAATGTACATATATAAACAAGTGAGGAAATAATGTGTTTTTTAGAAAAATCAACAAAAGGAATGGATCTCTGAGGAGACATGGAAAGAAATAGAAAGAAGAAAACTGGCAAAAGAAAATGTAAACAGCAGCAAAATGAGATAACAGAAAATTAGTATATAAACACAGTATTCAGAAATTAACAAGAGAGTAAAGAGAAGCATTAGGAAAGACAAGAGAAACTGGATAAATGAAAAAGCAAAACTTGAAGAAGAAGCGGAAAAGAAAGGAGACATAAGGAAGTTTTACAATATTACGAGAAAGCTGACTCAAAGAAAATTTAGGGCGAATAGACCAGTAAAAATGATATCAGGAATGCTCTTAACAACACAAGAAGAACTACTGAAGAGGTGGGAAGAACATTTTTCTTGAAATATGTAACAAAGATGATAACAGCGCAGGAAGTAAGCAAGAAATGAGAAACGTAGATGAAGATAATAGTGAAAATTAAAATGAAACTGAAGTAAACTTGGACCCTCCTACAAGAATTGGAATACAGTTAGCCTTGTCACCATTAAAGAATGGAAAAGCAGCAGGTTTAGATAATATATATCTGGAAGTACTAAATGTTGAGCCTGAAATAACTGCAGAAATGCTGTAACCTCTACTGAAGAAAATATGGAAGGAGAAGATCCCCGAGGAATGGAAAGAAAGATTAATTATCAAGATACTGAAGAAAGGAGACTTATCAAATTGTAATAACTGGAGAGGAGTTACCTTTCTAAGTATTCCAAGCAAAATTCTGACTAGAATTATTTTAAACAGAATACAAAATTCAGTGGAACAACACCTCCGAAAAGAATAAGCTGGATTCCGCAAACACCGAAGTTGCGTCGATTTAATAAACATTTTAAGAATAATTCAAGAACAAAGTATAGAATGGCAGGCCATTCTATATGTGACCTTTGTCGATTCTGAAAAGGCATTTGACTCCATGAAAAGAGAAACAATGTGGCTCACGCTACAGGAGTATGGCATACCAAGGAAGATTATCCAAATAATTAAAATATCGTATGATGGATTTAAGTGCAAAATTTCCCATGAAGGAAAGCTTTCAGACTTTATAGAGGTCAGAAATGGTGTAAGGCAAGGATGTATTCTGTCCCCAACCCTTTTTCTGATAATATTAGACAGAGTCATGAAAAGAGTGAAAGGTTTAAGGAGAAGGGGAATACAGTGGAGTATGAAGGAAAGTTTGGAAGATCTGGACTAACCAGATAATATTTATTTGTCTGTTAGCCCAGAGATTTTGCGATATGGAAAAAAGCTAGACTAAAAGAGGAAGCAGAATTAGTTGGTTTGCTTATTGACATAAACAAGATGAAGGGGATGAGAATTAATACATCTAATATGTAAAAATTTAGGTTAGAGGAAACAGAAATTGAAGTTGGATCCTTTGTATACCTAGGAAGTGTGGTGACAGAAAGCAGATGAACTGAGGAAGACGTAGCAAGTAGAATCAAGAAAGGATATGGTGTGTTTGTTCAGCTGTATCCTGTGTGGAGAAATCTCAACATATCAAAAGATGTTAAAATACGAATATTCAGTACAAATGTGAAATCAGTATTATCATATGCTTGTGAAACTTGGAAAACTACCAACCAGATAACAAAAAGACTATAGATATTTGTAAATAAATGCTTAAAATGAATAATGAATACAAAATGGACCAATAAGATTAAGAACGAATAACTATGGTGAATCACACATTAGAAGTCAATAGAAAATCAGATAAAAAGAAGAAAATGGAATTGGATTGGACACACATTACGTAAAGAAACAGGAGCAATAGAGAAAACTGCATTAGATTGGAATCCTCAGGGATAGAGAAGGAGAGGTAGGCCAAACAGAATGTGGCAAAGGACAATAGAGGATGAGATAAGAAGCATAAGAAGATCATGCATCAAGGTCAAGGGGAGAGCTGGAGACCGCGATGCCTGGAAGCTCTTCATGGATGCCCTATGCTCCACAACGAGTAAAAAGATTTGATGATGATGATATGCATATCAAATTTCATGCTGCTAAATATAAGCAATAAATATTAAATATTGTGATTACATGTTTGTAATTTAACTATGCATCATGTAAAAACCAAAGAAAAATGTTGGTAACAGCAAAGGAACGTGTCACAACACAGAGTTTAGGTCACTGACAATTACCCAGCACCACTACATATTTCAATCTGCCAGATGTGGCACAATATTATTATGTAATTACAATCAACTATAAATCAATATGTAATACACATTTTCATTTTTGCATTAATTATCTATCACATAAAATGCACCTTAACCTCACAGTTTCACACAGTCACAAGCAATAAGTATTAAATATCAACTCCATGTCTGTACTTGCTTTAAAGACACCACAATCAAATTGCCTCCTTTTTCTGTTATGTTGCATCATCTACATTTTTTGTAATTAACTCATAATGATGCAATTTTCAGAGAAAATGTATTTGACATGAAATGTGTGTGTTTGATTTTCTCCACAACTTTAATATGCAGCTTTCCTCATTCCAGGAAAAACTAAGCAAGATATCATCATGAATGTACTCAGGTCTTCATGTAAAGTGTCTGACGTCCACTTTTACCAAAAACTTTAATTTTCTCAACATATTTTAATAAATGCCCCCCCCCAGTAAAAATTGCTGTGAAAATCCACCCTGCGGAAGCTAAGTTCTTGCATACAGATTGACAGACAGTCATGACAAAGCCAACAGTCACTTTTTGCTTCACTCATTATTAACCTCTGCAATGGTCAGCTTTACATCCCAGTTGCTTTAACCGCTGAGAGAAAACTGCTGGTTTAAGCTGAACAGGAGGTTCACTGGACTACACACACAGTTTTTGAAAAAAGAAAAGTCTCTTGTCCCTGCCACGGATCAAATGATTCCTCAAGTGTCTAGCCCACAGCTGAATCACTACATGACTGACTATTCTACCCCACTGTTAAAGGTCAACCTGATATTTTTTATTGTTATCTGAGGTTCAAATCTCCCAGTGACACAGAAAAAAAAATTAACTGCAACTTTCCAGTATCCTTCCTGTATATTACCATTACCAGTGACTAGCAACATAGGCTGTATCATGGCACAGGAGCTCTTTCTGCAAACTGATCTCCAAATTAAGCACAACCACCAATGTTCTTTCAAATAAGTCTATTTTAAGCCATTATTTGAGTGGCACCAGCCTTTAAATTCACACTTACTAAGTACTGAATTCTCATTGACAAACACTGTTGCACGTTTTCCAAGTCGCATGGTACTGCCCATAATCCCAGGATTGTATTCAGGCATGTCAATAACTACTGCATTCTCAGCATCAGGATCAATTTCTGTTGAGTTGGCACCTACTAGGTACAGGACATTCCTGTAAGTGAAAAACGCTACTCTTAACACAACAGTTCTTGTAGATTTCCATCTTCTAGAATATAACACCATACGAATTAGTAAATGCACCAGCATTCTGACAGAGCATCCTTGCCGTCTCCAAATACAGGTTTGTCCAAGGATTATTCTGAAGATGAAGCAACCGGCTTCTCAGAAACACTGTACCTACATCACATTCTATAGAATGTCATATACCAGAAGATCTGAATCATCATTAGCAACACTGTCGTAACCTCATATTAAATGATGATTCTCATTATCAAACCTTTTTCTACCTGGTTACAGAGCACAGGGTTTACTTAGACATTATCAGCATCACAAAGCAGGACCTTCTCCTTGTAACAGAAATATCTGCAGAGCCATAGAACATACTTCACCTCTTTCCACATGCATTTTGGTGAACAATGAAACACAATGGACATGTACCAAGTTGCTTGACAGAAATTTGTAACCAATTCTAAAAATCAAACATATATAACAAATAAAAACTGCTGACCACCACTGATATGTTACAAAGCATTCCTACACACATAATACAGTATAGGAAGTTGACCAAGTGCATGCCACAAAGGCATATGTGGGAAGTGGAAGTACAGCTCCACTCATTATCACCTTTCCACAAGATGCCCCAGATGCTTTACCCAAGGGAATGGTATCCATTGATGTGGAGGCCAGGTGAGCCCCAAAGTTGTTCTGGATGCTTCAGAGAAAAGGACAAATCTGTCCCTGCCAGGTATCAAACTACAATTTCTTGATTGCTCAGCCCCAGTCTTGTCACTCTACCGATAACTACATCAAAAATTAGTAGAAGAATGTAAAGCTGTTGTCACTACGCATACAATCAACCAGATTATAATAAAAGTAGACAAAAGGATGAAAATAATATAAGCCAACAGAAACACACAATAAACAGCCTCACAAATCTGTAATCCATAACAAAAGTTTTCATATTATTTATTTACTTAACAAACTGTGGTCTGTTCCTTATACAAATCCATGCCTGTGACACCAAATTCTTGTGGAAAACATACTCCATAAATGTATACCCATATATATTGGTCTACGCTCACATTTCACTGCTCATAATACAGATTTATAGTAATCACTTGACCATTACAATCTTTTCACTTCTCTCCACTAATTTTATTTTGTTATTCTAGCCCCTGATAGCCTCAAAGACTTTACCTTCCAATCTGCATCTGACTTTAAATAACTGTTTTCTGGTATTTTTAATTCCCATTACTTCTGTAGAGCTTAACACTGTTTCAAAAGGGACGTTCCCATTCACATTCGACAATTTACAGCATATAAATTGGTACCAATTTTCTGCTTTCGAACATATTAATAATATACAGTTAGTGTCCTCCTACCCCAACACAGAGGGCCCATTCAGCTCTCAAATCATGTCCTCAACTGTCCTGGCTTCCCACTCTCTGCTTTCAGCCATATTACTCCTTGTCTTTCCTTCTTGTACACGCATCAATAATTCCCTGTAACCACATGTTTCAATTTGCAAAATAAGAAGGGCTTCTCCTGACCAATGTTGCCAAATAAATTCTGACCATAACATCCACCCTTTTTTAATCATTTTGCACATATAATTTATATTACACTGACAGATATACCCATTCTCTGAGTGGGCCATTGTTACTTTACACCCACAACAAATTCATAAATTTTACAATATGGCATTAGACTTCATACCTTTACTGTATGTTATGCCTCTTTACTTGCAACATTCTTTGTATGTATTGCAGTCAAACATGTATAACTGTTCTGCACTTCCATCTAACGTAAAGTTCTACCTAAAACAGACTATGAAGACCCAGAAGAGGATTAGATGTATAGCCCAATTCTTTCTTTAACCTCAATGCTAGATGGGGGCGGGTGGTCAACACCATGCCCTGGCTGCTTTACCCCTGGAAAAGACCTGGTATACACTGTAGAAGAGGCTGGGTGGTGCCCAGGGCTGGTACAGAAAATCTCACCCCTACCAGGATTCCATCCCTGGACCATGCAGCCCATAGCGAGTCACTATACCAACTACACCATCCTGGTCCACCTGTCTCAGGTATACACTACGCATAATTTTTCATAAGAAGGATGACCAACTACTGCACTGATGACACAGCCTTCCATGCTGACTAGTCGGTAACACACCTGGCACTCTTCCAAGAAATCCAAGCCACCTACCACTGAAACCCTGTATAAAAGACAATTTTTCAGGTCTTCATGGTGGTTGTCCAAATGAGGGTTGTAGTTTGCCGATTGCTTTGCTTTGCTTGACCAGACATTTTGGAGTAATACTGCCTCCATCTTCAGGGTGACTGAACCAGTTCAGGCAGATGCTCACGTGACAAAGTGTATAAAAATGTGTCATTTATGTAAAGCAAAGAGTGAAACCTCATCACTTCAAAATCAGTTAATTTGAAACATTACACAATTCAGAGCATGTGACATTATTGGCTTCTCCAACACAGGACTTTTGTGTCAAAATATTATATATTTTCCAGACACTTCAAATAAAAATTCACGCATGACTGTAAAACAGTGAAGTCGGCAGCTCAGCTGGGTTTCTCCAGATCCAGCATGACCTTTGCAGAGGCAGCGTAATTCAGCTGTATATACATGCACAAGGAATGTATACCTAGCTGAATTATGGCTATTTCTGAGACATTAATGTTGAAGTGTGCTGTCTATTATTTCCAATCAGGGATTGTACACAGGAAAAGTGACCAATCACTGTGTGGATTATATACTGCAGTCAAGCAACAAGTAGGGGGAACTGCAAGGCACATGGACTGTTTTAGTAGTTTCAGTGTGTTTCTCATGTTCACCCATCAATCCCAACCACCAGCAATCCTCCCATGATATAAAAATCTGGTATGTGAACTATGTACACAGTGGACATTATTCTGCATCATTCAAATGGTGCATAAGGGCAACAAACTGTTGTGTGAATTGGACTATAGCTGACACATTTCTGTGATCCAAAGGCACTACTGCATGTTCTAAGTACACAGTCATCATTTTTCTGCATCGTATGTTGTGTACAGTGAAGTAACCCAGTTGAGCCGCCAACAATGGTCTGAGCACCATGCTGCATGAACAGTTCCTGCATTATTTTGCTACAGAATGCTATGATCAAAGTTTGACAAATGTCTTTTTGGCAACTTGCATTTTGATGTCAACTGAATGAAACTGCATTAGTAGAAGTTTAAAAATAAATACAAAAACCTTCAATGCCTGACAAACACTACAAAAAATCACATCTTACAATCTAACAAACCAGACTTCAATCACATCACATGAAAGTATACATTTAACCACAATTTAAACCCTGATTTTTGATCCTCACCATTTTAAATTAATAAGGTTTTTGTGTATGTTGTTCTCTGAGAGACTGGCAAACATGGCAACATTTTTTTTTATTTACTTTCCTTTGGTTTCTTTCCCGAACTCTCCATCTTTTAATTATCCACCTACTATTCATACCAACACCATCTGAAATACGACCAACCAATATATCATCATCCTGCACAACATATTTCCTCTTCTACTGTCTCTTCCAAATTCCAATTCAGCAACCTTGTTTGCTGCATGCCTGGGCAACCTTAATACTTTCTTAAAACACCTATCACAAATTTTGTAAATTTCTTTTCACCCTCCCTCTAAGCCACACACTTCAGCACCACATGTCAAACTCTTCACTTGTATAACACGAGAGGTTTTGTGCTATGAGAGACTGTTAAGTGCCTCTTTTCAGATACCGAACCATACAATCACCAACAAATGCTGGATGGTTTTGTATTTCAGTATAGCACATATGAGAGAATAGCATTATCACTACAGCACAACAATTTAAAAGCAGCATTCATTTCCTGGCACTTCACAGCTGCTTCTTGTACTCTGAATACCAATAAAACTGTAAATCTTTATCAGTTACAACCTACTGTATATAAGTAGCAAATATGTTTAAAGTAACAACAGAAAATGAGCAATGCTGAACAAGATCTAAAGCTTATGTTGGAAATAAAAAAAACATACTAACTTCTCATGCAAGACACAAGCTTGTGTCATCTAACATACAAACCTTGAAAACTCTATAACAGCAGCCTGAAGACCAAGACATATGCCCAGAAATGGCTTCTTGGTTTCTCTACACCATTTACAAGCCTCCATCTTCCCATCCATGCCACGTTTGCCGAAACCACCAGGGACAACCACACCACTAAGAGCAGAGACAGTGACAGGCTTGATAATCAACTATTTTGAAAGCAACTCACAAGTAACTGATTATATTCACCAACTTAACCAATACGCTCACATTTATGGTCACTGATAAGCAGCAACTTAAGCACTACTGACGATTTTAGTATTCTGGGATGTGATTCGAATCAGATAGGGAGAGACATAATTTGTGCACATCACATCTCAGAAGAACACAAATTCATACTCACCAGCATTAAAAATTCAAACCTTACACAATTCTTTATTATCAAATCAGAACATTTAGTATTTCTTATAAAATAAGCAGCGGGGGTTAAATGGCATTATGTACTAGCAGCAATCAGCAAGTAATGCCTCATATTTTATTTCATGCTGTCTGCAATTTGGACATGTCAAAATCTTGCAGAACTTTACTACATTTTCTCTAAGACACAGTTATTTTCCAATGCAGTCTCCAGTTTTGACAATGGTCTTCTTCCACCTTTCTACAAGAGCAGCTCTCCATCCTTCACAGCCACTGGTGCACACCATTTTGCAATAGCTTGTCATTGGTGTAATGATGTATTCACAAGCTTCTTTTGTTTTTTTCACAGGACCAAACAGGTGAAAATCTGATGGTATAAGGTCAGTGGTGCAAGGTCAGAACTGTAGGGTGTATGTGGCTGAAAATATCATGGCTGCATTTATTTGGATAACAAAGGTGTTATTCTTGCAAACTTCTACCTATGGGGACAACAGCAGATTCTTACCACTAACTGAAACACTAAGGTGTCTGAATGTTTGTCTTCATTGAATTTGTCCCAAAAGGCAAATGTCCGAAAAGTAGCTCCTCCATGACAACACTAGGCCACCTCAAGTTTTGGATGGGCAGCGTTGCCATATCCACCCAACACTCCTGACCTCACACCACGAGATTGTCACCTATGACCCTTTTAAAAGAGACATCTGCAAAGACAACATTTTACCAATTACAAGGAACTCAAAAGCCATGCACCAGAGGTACCAGGGGAGGGAGGAGGGAGAGCAGCTTTCACTGGGCATAGGAATAATATGCCCTTGTTCAAAGGTGAAAGACTGTCAACAAAGGTGGAGAATATATTTAAAAATAACTATGCCATCAGCAACTATGTAGTGAAGTACTCAAAATTTTCACATGTCCAGTTTCTAAACAGCATGAAGGTATCAAGTTCTGACTGCTCTTTGTAATGCAAACATTCAATGCAAAAGCAAAGAACACAGATTATCAATGGACAAATTTGGAGATGATTTTACTCAAACATTACAAGTTATTGTTTCTCATCTTCTTTAAACAGCTGACTACTTGCTACAGTGCAAGATAAACTTGTGTTAAGCACCAGTTTAATCCAAATCAAGACAGAAGTTCTCCACATTAAGAGGTATTTTTGTTTCAATATTTAATACAGGGTGAAGCTGCAACAACGGCTAACTGAATCCTGACATCTCAAGGCTATACTGTCCTCATGTTTAAGGACTGATAGGTCCTAGATTGCTGTAGGACCTACCAACTCTTGAAGATGAGGACCTACATTTACCAGTTTAAAGATGTTCAATGATGCACGATGAGTGGTCTGGCAAATATCAAATCTGCATTCAAGTTCAGATCACACATTTCTAAGCAGCACTTCATATCCTCTCAACCAGTTCTGGCACAGTGGTGGGCAATAATGGAATGTAAACAGCATTCTTTAAATATTCCCAGAAGAAGAAATCTCCGAGTGGTGTACTAAAGTCAGGGGAACAAGATGGTGAAGTGACTTGGCTGTCCCTGCCAGTCCACTTCAGTGGAAAATTTAAAGTCAAAAAGTACCAACACAATAGCATACCTTAAGGATACTCTTCTTCCAAAACTGGTGTAAGAAATTCCACCAGCACACAATACAATGCCACACAACACCAGACATAATGTGTCCAGCAAAAAAGACAGAACATAGCACAAAGACACTGAACTCAGGACTTACAAGACACAACAGAAATTTCAGAAAAACAATACAATCAACACCTTCCATGAAGATGTACATTCATTTTTGCAAATGCTTTAACAGAAAATGATGGGACAAACACATTTGTAGTTACTCAATAACAGAACTTACTCGCTTTTGCACAACTGTTGCCAAGCTTCATGGTATGACACTGGATCACTTCCCCTTGTCACATCTTCCAAATCTGCAGCCTCAATATACTGTAATGAATATGTAGGGTGCATTTGTAAGACAGAAGAAACATACCAGTATATAGAATAATGTAAACAAAAAATTAAACCATATGTTAGTCAAACATAAATGACATTCTTCACTTTGTACCTTAATCTTCAGCCTGAAGCCCGCAGCTACTGCAGCATGCTGAAGAGCCTTGGTCACTGAAGCATATGAATCCTCCAGTTTTGTATACTTTCCAACAAGTGCAATTGTTACATCCTTGCACAATGTGTCTGCCCTGAAATAAGTCTTTATTGCAATTTATGGAGGTCACACAAACAAGAAACAGAACGAACAGCAATGTTCACTGATTTCTTAACAAAAATAGTGTTTTTCATGCCCTACAAATAACTATTCAGGTGACCAAAATGTTCTCTGCTTGTAAATAATTCAAAGGCTATAACAAAGTCCATATTCTTTAAACAATGTGACCGAACGATGCTACCAAGTACTCACACTGCATAGTGTCGGTGATGTATAAATATGAGGCACTGGGGGGAGGGGAATGATTCTAGCAAGAGAAACTGAAGTACTTGGAAAAAGTTATCCCAGTGCCACTACAATGTTCATAAAAACCTGCTTTTGAATTCTGAATGTCATCAACTAAAATAAATATCATGTAACATTTTTATGCATATATCCCACCTAAACCAACTAAAACTGATATTATTTCAGTCAAGTTAGCTGATAGCATCATGGAAAGAAACTTCAAATCTAGTGATTCACTCTCATCAATCATTCCAACTTCAAATGCAGTTCAATTAAGGGTCTAATCAATCAGCTCTTATGATTTACTACCATAAGGTTAACATAAAACTATTATACATTCACATTCACTACATAACAATATGCTGCTACTGCCAGCTCCAGCAACAGTTTTCAGGTAGAAGGAATGGTTATAAATTCTATAAAGCACTTAATCTCAAGGCATTCCTGATCACCAGCAGAGAGGTCAGGTGCAAGTTTCATGCATAAGAGGATACTGTGAATATCAGTGGGGCACAGCAGCAAGAGGTTAACCACAGAATGCAGAGTTAAAAGATATGAAAGCATTAAACACTGCATAAGATACATTTTTTATTCTGACAAATGAAAAAACCCAAGCAAATTCACCTATGTATTAAATAAGGGCCACAATGGGTTTTCTTGTCATAGTCTGGTAACTGTATTGCAAATTCCAATTAATTATTATGATGTACCACAGGGATTCATATATTTGAATTCTGTACTTTGTTGAAACCTAGACATGACAACCACACACAGTATTACATTCAGATTGTCCAGATGCCTTTGGTGTGTTGTATTAATTCAAATGACCCTGCACCTAAGCAGACAAGAAATTTCTCTTATTTCATTTCTCTGCATAGCATCAGTACTATACAGCCCTGTAATTTATACCAATTGTGATTTTGCAAAGAGAAAAGACACGAATCAGAACTGTCCCTCTTTCACCAGTTATGTCAAAATACACATTGTTATAACTGCAATACCTGTCTACAGGCAAGACCGTCAATTTAAGAGTGCTCTATTTCCCCTTTATATCACGTATGTGTCTAATTTCCTCACGAAAGAAGTAAAGCTACTTAGTTACTGGATTGCAAAACTTGCAAAGTTTTTAAAACTGTCTACCAATTGCAGAAATACCAAATTCAATTTCTTACACTTATATTTTTGGTAATTTAAAACTTTCTTATCACAAACAGTTTACCACATACTAAAACAGTATGATGGCCATAAACAAAAAATTATTTTTCAAAATTCAACATTTGTTATACTGTCATTTCCATGCACTGTGGCCAGCAATATATTTTACATAATCAAAGTCAAAACCTTAATTAAATATAACCTACTTCAATAAAATTTCACTATCAGATAAATCATGTCACAAACCTTCCAGCAAGATCTTTCCATTTACTCATAAATTTTCTTGGAGGAGGCATTGGAATATTCAACTGGAGACGGTCATTTAAAAATTCCAGAACTCCTTGGCTCTCCAAAAGGATTGGAACTCGGTAGATAGAGGACAAATCATGGATGCAAAGTACCTTAAAATACAGTAACAAACAAGATACCAACTGTAAAGCTGTTTAATTTTATATCAAATTAAGAATTACACATATCCCCATCACAAATATTATAACTTCCATCACAAAATGTTTTGTTTGCACAGATGAGGTTCTGAGGACCGTGTACATTGGGATTACAATACTTGGAATATGGTATCTTGTAGGCACCAAAATGTGATGTCATGTAGTTGGACAGATAAGTACAATATTCTGATGCTGTGTAGTTGAGTACATACGCATCCATCTACAATGCCACACATTGCTACATTCCAGAAGAGAGTATTGTGCATGTGTGTGTGTGATGTGTGGTTTCAAGGGTAAATCATTAATACTGTTTTTTATGTCTTTTGCACCGTGCAATGTAATATACTTGTATAATATAAACCAAAAAATGCACCTTTCTTAAAATAATATTTTGATTTTTATACGATACCTTATACAGTTTTCAAACCCGAGGGTTCATCTTTAGGAAGACAGTTGAATATGCAGGTATGGTATAATTTGTTTACGTGCCAATGGTATAAGCAGTTCTCCTACAAGACTGCTCATACCATTGTCATGTAAGCAAATTATACCATACGTGCATATACAAGTCTTCCTGAAGATGAACCCTAGGGTTTGAAACATGCAGAAGACATCGCAAAAATTAAAATATTAGTTTAGCAACGTTGCACTGTGTTGGTTTACATTATATGATTAATAATACTGTGTCACTTCCTCAGAATATCCAGTGTCAAATAAGGATGAGAGAATTATCAATGTCATCTGGGAATATCAAGAAAACTTACCTGCTCAGGGGCAACATGACAAAAGTTTGAAATCTTATCCTTCACTGCCTGCCCAATTGGATTCTCACTCCGACACACAATCAGGTCTGGAGACAGTCCTAGACCTCTGAGTTCCCTCACACTTGCTTGTGTTGGCTTCGTTTTGGGTTCTCCAGTGGTCCGAGGCTTAACGACACACAAGCGATTTTGGTTAGATATCTTTATGTGCAGACTTCAGTGACAGAAAAGAAACAGATGCTGCCAGAGTGTAATAATATTACACAAATTTATCTTGAATCTGAACTACACAACATATTACCATTTAAAAATCACTACAAAAAATGCAGGATCAGTTCTCACAACTCACAATTCAAGGATGTGTAAAGAAAAAAAAAACTATGAAACAACCAAGATTAAATACAAACCAGTTCATCCTGTAACATGATGATTACAGAACACACTAAAAAGACACTTATTTCAGCTTTGAATATGCAAAAGCATTGTTGTTGGTGTTTAAAAAAGAGGGCAGAGCTGAACACTTTTAAATTACATGTTGTGAGACACATCTAGGACCCAAGAAATTGCCAAGTAGAAAGTCATTTCATGATACAAAATGGATAGGATTCCAATAAGTAGATTACTGCACTCTCAGAAAATAGGCCTGGTTATACATTAACACTTTGCCGACCAGATGGCCCTTTAATTAACTATCCTGGACATTTTAAACGCTTTGAATGTTCAACCCCATACCATACTCTTACTTAGGTATGACACTGTAGATTATGCTCCTGAGCCCAAGAATGCAGAATCTGCATACAGATAGTCTAGTAGTTCTTCTCTGAATGGTATTTCTCAAAACAAGAGCCTTTGTGGAGCAGAACAACACAGAATTTACAAATGTATCTAGTTTCATTTCACTTCTTATGTGCAGCACACACAATACACTGTCTTGCAGGATACTTCTTTTTTCCCTCCCCACCAGCAACAGTTTTTTTCAAGTTTGTGTATTCTGAAATCGCTGGAGAGTCTGTCTGGCAGGTCCTGATTAGGCCCCCTTGGTGTTGTTTGCTTCTATGGTAACTGAAGGTCATCAGAACTTGACTCACTTCGATTCTGGACTTCAAGTATTCAGGACATTCCTACCTTGTGCAGTAAGTTCTTGTGCTTTACCATTTTTTTAGTGTTTAGTGTCCTGTACACAAAAAATGTATTGAAGAGTGCACACTGTAGCAGATAAAATACCACCTTTTTTGATCATTTTAGAGATTTCCTTGAACTGAGTGATAACTGAGGTACTGGTCTACCCTGTATATGCCCTTCATGAATTTACTGTACTGGACAACAGCATTAGACTTCTTTATTTCCATGCTTGTTTTCCTGTCTTTCCTCCCTGTGTTTACAATTGTTGCATCATAGATCATACTTATCATTTCCACAAGTCTTTTGTCCTTCCACACTGGCACCATTACATCACCTTTCCTCCAGAACAATGATTGCACTTTATTCAAGCGCTTGCCTTCCCCTTCTGGGTCACGAGGAATGCCCCTGTTAGCCCTCACAGTGCCGCAGACGCTCACGTTTCTGTCTAGAAATGTTTGAGCTAATCTCACACCGTTATAAAAACTGTCTTGATAGATGTGATGATTTTGGTCTAAGTTTCTGTCTAAAAGTGATAACACTGTGTCCTCCAACTTCTTTCCCTCAGCTGAGTATATCTCCATGTTGCACATATAACCCAACTGCCTCACACACCATTCTCAGCAGCATGCGATATTTTGTTATTTTCCTTGGACTGTATGTCCTAAATTTCAGGCAACCCCACCATGGGATCATGTCTTCATCCAGTGACAGTTCTTATTTTGG
>Ga0123352_10005602_pt1 | contig 18972 bp, 13 predicted proteins | sample TergutLab28metaG_FD_89700 | JGI IMG/M metagenome (GOLD analysis project Ga0123352, IMG submission 89700) | Labiotermes labralis P1 segment gut microbial communities from Petit-Saut dam, French Guiana - Lab288 P1 | ecosystem: Host-associated > Arthropoda: Insects > Digestive system > Gut ... | reverse complement strand
TCTCAGAAATTCCCGCCCTTTGATTTCTGTGTGTGTGTGTGTGTTTTTTTTTTACGCACAAAGGAACGTACTACCTCGTGTCGTTTTGCGTTCCCACTCTCAGGGAACATTGATGGTGTAGGTTCATCAGTCTGACTTTAAAGTACTAAGCTCTAGACAACCGATATAATAGTTCATTGGTTTATTAAGAGTTTTATTAATTTTGACACCAACTTTCAGTAGACGGCAATGTGTTTAGTCACGGCAGTTATGTTTTAAATTCCAAACGCACAATACCCGAATCTCATGTCACTTGCCTGCAACCGCGAACGCCAATATTTCGTCTGCCGCTAACTTACTATGTACACTTTCTCACATGAATAAACTCCCACGCTTGAAAAGTTTATATATGCCCTAACATTTCAGCCCTATAACATAGTGTACCTCTGGTGCAAGACAATACAGTTCATAGCAGTCAGTTATGGCTGGACCGAAGCAACCTTTACTCAAAAGAAGTAAGTCAGTGCATTTTCGTTCCCGTCGTAAATCTACGAAAGCGTTCACAGGAAAAATATGGCACAGATGGACACGCTTTCTTCGCTCCAGAAAACGCATGTTTTATAAACCTTTTGTGAGGAAGCGCAAAAAAAAAAAACTAACACTCAAGCTTGACTAATTCCCGCGATTTATGCGACAAGCTGGAGTACCCGTAAATTTATAATGGGGAGCAAAGTTATAGAATTACATCACGAAGTGTTGAACCCAATCCGACGGTAACAATACGTTCTGTAATTCTGAAGTTAGAGGAAGGGTAACAGATATTATGCATGCTGTTCCGGGATTTGTGCGTTTTGAAGAAAACGTGGAGAGCGTAAGGGGATCATTTTCAGGGTAATCAACGTTGCTGTCTGTTAGGCAACAATGTCCTATCCATTGCGCATCCGGAAGGAGTTTGGAACGGCTGTTGAAGGGCATGAAATTTGGCCGTTGCATGTTGTCCAGAGGCTTCTCCCGCGTGATGAAGTTACTCGAGTGGAATTTTGTAACCCGATGCTGGGAAGCCTCAACGAAGATACCGGTGTTCCGGACAATGTGTTAACGAGATACGAAGCTCATTTACAGGTATCGTACTTTGTTATTAAACAAAATGTTCGATACAGGGCACCAGTATATACCAGAGAAATACACGAACGGGCATTGCCTTCACCAAAAATGAAAAGAAAATGCGGTGTGCGGTGGGAACATTCGAGAATGTGGGTCTCCTTTTTAGTGATATCGGCGAAAATGCTACAGTTAATGATGAGGGTAGCAAAACTTCCTACCGCAGTTGCAAGCACTTGATACAATAATCTGTACTTCTAGCAAGACGGAGCCCTAGCACACTGCTCGATGGATTATGGAAGTGGTTCACAGTCTCTCCCGTTGTTGTGTTTCGCGTTTTTTTTTGACATTCCTTGGCTTACGATTTCGCCGGTCCTGATGGTTCCGGATTTCTTCCTATAGGGATATTTGAAGTAACGCGTAGCAGGAAGCCCACACAAAATAGATTGGCTGAAGTTGGACATAAAATCAATAGCCTTGCACCAAGTTTTTGATAATTTTATCACTTGTTTATGACAATATACTGCAAGTATGGGAGGCCACATTAATAATTTAAATATGCCTAAGTAATAAACTGTTTGCTGTGGACATAAACGTGGCGCATTTCACTTCATGCTTTCTTGTTGTGTAAAATATAATATGTCGAAAAGTGTCATTTGGCTGTGCGCAACTTCAGTAATTTAATTTTCCGTGCTTTTTGTGTTTTCTGAGTTTATTTTATGTTTTAATTACTGGTACCTCATTAGTTCTTGGAAACAAGTATTTTTTTATATTGAAAATAGTTTCCAGTGTTCTTGGCGGTTTTGTTGGTTCCAATTAATCCACATCATCAAAATTCGACTCTAATAAATTTTCCAATACGAGATGAGCGCTGTTTCTAGGGCATCAGGAAAAACATCTTTGCAAGGACAAAACTGCGAGACATGACGTTCTTACAGCGGTGTTGGTGAAGACGCAAGTCTCGTGGGATGTGAAAGTGTATGATTTTGTGAGAAGTTTCCGACCTTTGGAAGGAACCTAGTGACTTCATTTTCAGGGTCAAGCAGTCGAAGAAGAGTGATCTTCTTTTGTTTACCAGTTGTTTCTCTGAGAAAAAGTGTGAAAGACAGAGGATTCTGCTCTTGTCACAGCGAAATCAGATTTACTCGTAAAACACTGTAGTGCGTGACAATACTACTGTTACAGGTCTTCTGTATTTTAACACAAAGAAGAGTGTGCCAGCAATTCTCGTTTCGCTGCAATACAAAGTTAGTTGGAAATGCTGGGTTGGTGTAGTGGTCATCTTGTTTTCAGGAGTGCATGTCTCGAATCACGGCTTAACTACCGGCTATTCTGACTGAGGATTTTAATTTTAGTGGTTTTCCTCAGTCTGTTCTGGGCATTTTCGTTACAGTACCTCGAATATTCCACAAGGACAACTTTCCAAATTCATTCCATTTTATCAGTCATCCAACCTTTAGACGCTATATGATTTCACTAACTACAACTGCTGGCACCTTCATGCAGAACAGTCCTTCATGAGAAGCTTGTAGGTTACATTCAGTCCAGGCCTGCACAACCTGTGGTTCACGGGGAATTTGTTGCTCGTACAACAGTGGTATGTTGCTCGTACAACAGTGTCATGTTGCTCGTACAACTGTGTTATGTTGCCCGTGGAGACATTTCAAATTAAAAAAAAGTATTTTAACCCTCTACCTAACAATGCAAACATAGAATGCAGTACTAATTTTGAAGATTTTATGAGTTTATTTATGGAGGCGTACATTCCATTACTAACCTTAGCCTTTATTCTGTGTATTCATTTTCATGTTGTCCGCCAGCGAACCAAATTTTTCCAAAGTTGCCTGCATCACAAAAAAAAAGTTTGAGCAGGCTTGATCTATTCAATAAAACTGCCACATTTTACAGAACTCGATAGTTTATACCGTGTTTACAAGAGCCCGCCACTTATTCCTGTCCTGAGCCGTACGAATCCCGTTCATTTCTTTCCATCCTATACCATTAAGACCCCATTTAATATTATACTAACATCTAGGTTTAGGCCTCTTAAACGGTCTCTATACTTAAAGTGTCCCACCTGAAACCTTGTGCATATTTCTCCCCCTGCGTGCCATATGCCCAGCCCATATCGTCCTTATTGGTTTGTTAAACCTAATGATATCTGGCGATGAGTACAAATCATGACATTCGTCTTGGTGTTCGTAATTATATTGCGAATTTCTTCGTCCGTTGCTGTAGAACAATAAACTTATCAAGTTTTTATTTGTAAAATTGCAATCGAACTCTGTTATAACGTCATCAAGGGGACCGATAAAATGGTGTCGTTATGAAAAAGGGTGTCGCTGTAAGCGAGGTGTTTGGTAGAAGTGAGGGAATAATAATTCAAGACAAAACACAGGCTTGCAGGAATATGATTTAATATTAACTCTATGATCTAGCTCAAATTTAAATTACAATTAAAATTTACAAATAACAAAAATTGCTCTTCTATAATTGTATATTTCCACACAGGTTTACACTAACAATAAGTTAACTTACAATTAAAATTCAGGAAGAACAAGAGATGTCATGAGAAGAAGAAGAAGAAGAAGAAGAAGAAGAAGGAAAAGAAGAATAAGAAGAAGAACACATTGTCATATCTCTCTTAAAGTACTTAAGCAGCGCATCATCGACGTCGATTCTTTCTGGCTCTCTAAGTCCGCTCTGTTCAAATGCACTAACAATTTTGGTTCTGTTTTTCTAAATCGTTTGGACCGTAAAATTTGCGACTTCAAATTTCCGACACAGATCAGCTTACTTTTTTTAAATTTCTGTTTACCATATGACTTTGACTTTTCTTGGACTTTCAGAACTTTCCTTTCATTCGTGACTGTAGCCATTTTTTCACTTTATCATTCTCCTGTTGACTGCAGGAGTAGTAACGATAGGGGCATCTTTAGACACAAAGTGAATTACCGTTACTCTTTTCATTTCCCAACTCTGGAATTTTTGTTGCCACCTGAAATCACAGGGGTTTGGTCCTCTCGAGAAAGATAAGATCTCAAAATAGTCTACTTCTTGAAAATTATATTAGAAACAATGACTGGCAATGTCGTTACATCCAAGATAGATGCTCCATGTATGTCGTATTAAGCAAGGAAGAATAACACGTGCCTTATGGGGAAATGGTAGAACTGAACGTATAACGTTGCAGCTGCAGTTTCGCACAAACCAAGGTCGCTGTAATCCAGTTCAAATGTGGTTTTTGGTTGTAAAGTAATTCGAATTTAAACATTTTACTCACTTCTTCAATTTTCTTCACTCAGAATTTTGGTATAATTGTCCGTTTCAAATTTATGTCAATTTTATTTGGAACATATGTTATAAATTTCGAAACGAACGAATAAGAGTCAGTGGAAGAGAGAGCGGAATTCTTCACTACAGATTCTAGGTGCATGGAGTCAAAGGCAGATAAAATGAACTTTAGAGAAAGCAGCTCTTCAGTGCGGTTCGATTCTATGTTAGGGGAGCCGTTATCATGGTTCACATTTTCCTTAGTTTTCCAACCAAATTTCAGTGAGAGCAAGCCATAAAATGGTATGCTGTGGCCATAGAGTGATGTTATAGCTGATGTAACCGCTTAAAATCCCTGTGATAAGCTCTCTGTACCAGTTACTACAACATTAAGGAACTGCACTTTGCCACACAGTGCTTTATTCATGGGTTTCGATGATTCTTAAAATAAACAGCTATTATTTTCCTAAACAGCATGGGTCACAGAGAGGAGATTTGTTCATTATGAACATCATACTCAAAACGTTAAATTCAATAATTATCCGATTCAGTACGTACCTTATTACAGTGTCCTTAGTCACCGGCCAAATAACTGTTGTACTCTTTAATGGCCAGTATTCCATGTTAATAGTTAACTGTTCCTGTGTTTAATCAAGCATCAAGCAGCGAAGACATAATAGGCCTATATGTAATTAGACTCATAGCTGCACGAGTTTTTGTCTGTGACTTTAGACTGAAGAGAGCGGCCAGCTTCACACCACGACAGTTTTACTCTGGGGTGGAGGCTCAGGCGAAAGAAAACACTCTTGTCCTTGTCGGGGCTAGCAACCCGATTCTTCCACCTCCCGGCAAGTTGCCTACTACGACTGAGTCGTGCATCCTGTTTTATTACTCGATGTACTGATTTATACACGCAGGTCGTCATTTAAAAAAAACCATCGTGGCCCTACCTTTTATTCTGAAAAGGTAAACTAATTAAAATTAAGATGGATGCTAACAAAAGTGTGAATATTGTAACATTTCCGAACGCTATCTTTAAACCTAATGGATGACACTCTTGAGACGTATTTATGCCAATTATTTACTATATTTCTAGACAGGGAAGAGAGGCGTTATAGATCCTGGTCAACATGGGAATTATTGATTGGTCAATTATACACTTTCACTATCAGGTCTGTAACCAGGGGTTAACAGTCTTCCTTTGAGTGGGCAAAGCGAAATAGTTGTTAGGGTGTAAGATGTGTAAAACGAGATTTACATATCTCACAGCAGCATAAGTGAGGCGTTGGCTCTCCTGCGAAGTGACTATGAGTTGGATGAGTGATCCCTGATGTCCCGAAGAACTGTAGATCCTTTATGTTCAGTGGTCAAGCACTGCATGAAAATTCATCTTGGACGTTGAAAATCTTCTTCGAAACGTTAAGAACGTTAGGAACCATTTAGCCAAAGAAACACAGTCACATGGTTCGCAAACATGTGTGGCTGTGTAGGTGGTGCCTATGAAGGATGTGACGACGCACGTTAAATACAGTAAATACACACACACACACACACACATTAGGACTTGTAAATGGAAGAAACTAGTTTGTCTGCAGAAAAATCGGAATAAACAATGTTATAAACTGCGGAAGAGAGGAACTGAAAATGTACAGCTGTTAAAATGGTAACTCTGTGGTGTTGTGTTCTGAGGATGCCGTTTCCAATCTGGGCCGGGTCATCTGCTATTCTGATTTATATATATCTTGAGGGTTTCTTTAGTCTCGCCGCATAAATGCTGGAATACTTTATTAGAATATGAACGCTTTCTTGCAAAGCCTTTCCAATTTATCACTAATAAATTATTCTTCCTTCCGATGCCATACAGTAAAAGTTTCTGGCAGTGGTAAAATCCTCAGCGAAAAGTAATCTTATACGTATAATATATTGTGGAAAGATATAGAGAGCCTGTTACAAGACAAATATCCACAGCACATTTGCCAATTTAATTCACTGTCCTTTCTATTTATCTACCTCACTGGTGTACTGAAAGACCCTGCAAACACCCGGTTTGGAGGCTGCTGGTTATGTCCACGTTAGCGTAATAAATGGTAGCGTTATACGAAGGGGTGCTGATAAGTCCTTAGCACGACCAGGAAGGAAACAAGCTACAGTGACCGCACTCGGGATTTATTCAGCATACTCCCCACGAAGCTCAGTACACTTCCTAGCTCGTTGCTCAAACGTTTGCAAGCCGCTCAAAAAATTCAGAAAGTTGTCCGTCCAAGCAGGTCTCCGCGGCAGCAATGACTTCCGCGTTGGAAGAAAAATGGCGAACTTTCAATTTTTTTTCAGTCCAAGGAACAGGTGGTAGTCCGACGGGGCCAGATCCGGAGAATAGGGTGGGTGATCAAGACACTGGAAGCCCAGGTAGGCCAGTTTCTTCTGGGTTGCAAGTGCCCGGTGAGTCGGGACATTGTCGTGCAATAACAAGACCACCTTGATGATCTTCCCGCGGCGTTTTCCCTTAAAAATGTCCTTCAATTGCACCAGTAGAGATGAGTAATATTCGGCGTTGATAGTTTGGCCCTTTGGAAGATAATTAATGAGGAGGATGCCGTCTTGATCCCAAAAAAATCGCGTTCAGGCATTTCGGGACCCATTTCGCGGAGAGCTTCGGAGATTTTCCGAATGTCCTGATCTTCACGAATTATGGACCATATCCGCTCACGTGAGATACCTAGATGCTCAGTTATTGATTTAGCCGAAATCCAGCGGTCTTCCAAGATTAGCTCGTGAATTTGATCGATAATCTCCAGGGTGGTCACTGTTTTGGGTCGCCCAGGACGAGGCGCATCACAGTTGGAAATCTCACCATGTTTAAACTGGGTCACCCAGTTTTTGACGGTGGCATACGATGGTGCATGTTCCCCTAATGTTTGTGTCAGAATGGCGTGAATTTCCTTCTGAGCCTTGCCTTGCACGAAAAAAAAAACTTGATGAGAGCTCGTATCTCCATGTTGTTGAAATTGCGCGCGTCGCCTGACATGCTTTCTTCACCCTCTGTAACAAGAAAAGACTTGAAATTCGGCATATGAACAGATTCCTCTTTCCAACAACAATATCGATTCCGTCCTACGACATCGGGAAGTAGGTCGGTCTAAAGACTAATCAGCACCCCATCGTAAGCGTCGTCGTCTATATTGTCATTAATGCATGTATTGTACATGGGGGGATTTTGTATCAGGAGTTCTTGTAAGGAATTTGTCTTGAGATGTATGAAAATATCCGGTCTCCAAAATACGTATTTGCTGAGGAAACCCCTTACGTTCGCTACTCTCCTCGCCTGTCTGTCAACCTATCCTACTGTAGTGAATGAACAATGTGAACATAGAATTTGAATTTGAAAATTAGTCGTATATAGATACGACAAGGAATAAGTAAGCTATAAGTAAGCTTAATCATCAGTTTAGTGCAGTAGAAAATATGTACGATTAAGGCATTTTGATTTCATTTTGCTGTAATATGGCAGAGTCTTTGAACTCTCACTGTAAGAAGCTCAGCTGGCAGTTCAGTGTACTAGAAAATATGCACGTTTCAGACAAGTCAGCTGCCTTACTCCACATAACCCCTTGCAGCCAGGTGATCGGCCTCATTCTCGTAATTATTATTTGTCATATTTACGTATTTTATCTGCGTACGATAATGTGGAGAAAGGAAGAAACTATACTTTGTGCACGAGACGTTTGCTACTTCTGCTAATTCAAGGTAGGCTTTGTTGAACGTGTTTAGAAAACCTTTTACTTTAATCTCCACACGAGTTGAGCAATTTCGGCTAACTACGGTTTAGGAAAATTATTTTGAAATTTAATTTTAAATTTCCGGCGTATATTGGGTTATACAGAGAAGGGCAAAGCAATTATTTGATTAACTACTAAATTTAAATTCCCTTTACTTATTTTATTGTGTTTTTGTAAATGAATAATTGTTTGTAAATTTTAATTTTATTTTAGGTATTAAACATTTTAGTTAAAATAACTTTTTACTTATATAACTGATATACATTTGACCATCTAGTTATGATATAATTGAGTACCAGATAAGTTGAACCGGGAATAAAATTGAGTGTATTTGTATTTTATTATACGGTACGATATATGATTTTGTCAGATTCCTACTATCCAAATTTGGTTAGAATTTGGCTGGTGACAGCTACCGAAATTGGAGATCAAGACGTTGTGATTATTAGTCAAAGTCTCTTAATCTATAGTGTCTTTGCGAGCAGGATACAGCCAAGTTGGAGTATCGTCTCGGGAGGCATTACACTATATTTATCATAATATTATTTTTCGTTCACGTATCTTCTCAAGTGAATGCAAAGTCTTACTGAGCAGGTGGCTATTAAGTTCTGGCCTGCAAGGGGGCATTATTTTGCAGTAGGCAGTTTCACCGAACAGAATGTCCCACATTTCGGAATACGCCGGTCTTAAATGTAAAAGGTCTTCCGAAACGACAGTACCTATCTGACATCGCCCTCTGCATCACGTGTGGCTGTGTTAACCTAAAGCAAGAAGTGTGCCAAACTTTAAAAGAATTATTGTTCTACTTAAGTCAAATTGTGGGAAGCCAGCAGCCTGTTATGGAAATTTTATTTTAATCGAGGACACCTTTGTGTTTGAATACTAAAAGTAAAACAAAATGTTTAAAGTTACCGTCTAAACACAACGGTATATAAATATTAGTATTTATTGTGGCAACAAGTTTCCTTCTTATTAGACCATCTTCAGTCCAGCATTCAGAGATATGAGTTTACAATCAGTGCATATCATGTACTATGGGATCCCATATTACTTTTATGGTGTACGTAAAAAGAGTTTAAAACCAAAATAAATTGTATATATTAAAAGTAGCTAAAATATATGTAATGGCATTAAATTTATATTGGTCAGGACAATGTTTAGGATTAATTTTTATAGGCTTTTGTGTTTTGACGGTAAATTTAAATATTTTGTTTTACTTTTACTCTTATGGAAAGCTGAAGGTTTCTACAATACCAGGATGGCACACTGCAGTAGTGCGATATTTGCTAAGTACGACTGGTGACAGACTTATGTTTTACGGTTTACGGCAATAACTTTTCATTTACACACCTGCAGGAAAACAAATACGAGTCTAAATTCTGCAAACAATTACAAATTCATAAGGAGTTAATTTCATCGTCCTTATAACCAGAATCAGTTGATGGCTACATTAGTCGCCACAGCTGCTGAGGACCTCGAAGCTGTGGGGCCTTCAAGTGACAGCAGTTTTAGAGAAAATATCAGATTAAAAAAATAGTCACCTAAAATTTAATTTAAAGAAATTTCCATTTTAAATTATCTAAAATTTATTTTAATGAATAAGAGTTACGTAGAATATGCATTTATGGAATTTTATGAATACAATTCACGAACAATCCCTTATATATTTCTGGAGCAGGCGACATGTTTTATGCAGCTGAAAGTTTGCAGGGGGGCTGAGCACATGACTTCAGAAAGGATAATATCTCATCAAGCGAACTGAGTTTTCTGTTGCTACGCAAATGACCTTGTAAACAACACCAATTACACGTTCACATTCGCTATTTTACACTGCAGTGGAAGAAATAGCTGGTAGCCATTTTTATTATACAAAAAAACAGAAAGCGGGAAACATAAACTAGTAGATGGATGCAACGACGTAGCAGATCATTACAGAATCCAAAGAAAGTACTTCAGGTATAGTGGATATTATATATACAATAGATGAAATATAAATATTGTCGGATATGTTACCTGGAGAGATGAAAACGTGCCGGCTGTACTATAGTGCACTTTTTTTTTAAATATCTGAAATACAGTATATTTCTATTAGCGCCTCTTTCACTATGAACTTTCTCAAGCAAGTGTCAAATATCTCAAAAGAAGGAGTTTTCGTAAACTCTAAATGATTAAAATTAGTAAAGAGGTACTCTTTACTAACGGTACGCCAAACATAACATTTATTATTAATGAACAACCTGACACATTATTCTAGGAACATGTTTCGACTAAATGAGTTACCATAGTGCCAAACTTGAGAAATATATATATATATATATATATATATATATGTGTGTGTGTGTGTGTGTGTGTGTGTGTAAAAATTAAAAAATTTGTAAATAAAAAGTATCATACGTCAAGTTTGACGCGAGATCTCATTTACTTACAAATAATATTCCTATTATAGACTTCAGTTCTTGTTTTGGTCTTAAATGTAATTCCTTTATTAGGGTGTATAGAGTTTTTTCTTTTAAGTTTTTCGTTTATATTGTTTATCACTAGTGTATAGTAGTATCTTTCTTTGTTATTTTTCTTTCGCCTGTAAAGCTTGTTGCTTATTTATAAATGTTCGGTGACGTAAATAATGTTACTCTAAATCAGTAAAAATTCCAACTCTATGTACGCTTGTGTTATTTTGAATATGCGGTTAACTCTCTAAAGACTTAAGTTTGCCTGGTTTAAACACAAAGATTTAGATCGGACCGCGAAGTAAACACTCCACCCCGGGTTGTAAAAACAAATTAATTTACGTTGTGTAGAGATGATTGGTATTTTTTCTGAGATCCATATAAAGCACATAAATGTATTCTTCAGGCAGAATGGAATGTCTTAATGTTAACAACACGGGCATGTATAGCGGCCATTAGGCTATAAAGGGTTAATATCTCATAAGGTAGATCTCCGCCTTACACAGCGTCGAGTCTACCGAGAGTCCTTAATGGAGATCTTTGGAACCATATTACAGTCTATATAATTCTTAGTTAGAATGTCATTCTACATCAGCATATTTGAACATTGAGAAGGCCTTCCAAAACGATCCTTTATGTAAATCTCTCCTATGTATATTAACAGAATATTCAATTTAAAATCAACCACACCTACAGTTACAAATTTTATTAATGCTTAATAACACCATTTACGTAACTAAATATTCATAAACAAGCAAAAGCCTGTACAGGTGAAAACCCTCAACAGAGAAAGGTACTACTGATACATACACAAAAACATCAATTATAGCGAATATAAGTGGGGGATTCTAAAAAGAGATTCTCTACACAACTTAATATGGAAATGAGATTACAATACCAACAAAATAACACTAATCTACACTCGAAACTTTATGTGTAAGAATTTAAGATCTCATACCAATCCTGACACACGATATTTCGTACTTTATATAATTTTGGAATTCTTTACATTCTTATTTCTTTTGCAGATTTAGCCTGATAATGACTAACTTAGCCGAAACATGTGGCTAAACTAATGTGGCAAGTTGTTTATTAGTAATAAAAAGTTGGGGTTGAAGGTGTGTAAGCACTAATTACGAAGGGCGGTAGGAGAGTAATGCTCCCTTTTTTCTTTCTGAGGAACTATAATTATTACAGTCTTAAGGAAATGATACTATTTATATTAGTTTGGATACACCCTATTAAAGTTCAGATTATTTTTCCACGAAGTCGTTTCAGTATTCTTTATTAATTCGAACAGCACAACGGGATGCCAGACATCGAAGTGATTGTTGAAGGTCTACAATGAGCCACGAACTACTGAATGGAATTGTACAAACTAAAATTGAAAAAGTAACTGCACGTTTCTTGGATACACGAAAATTTGTGGCAATATGTGTAGCATAAAGAGCAAGCAAATATTTCGAAATAAGTCGTTTAACAAACTGAAGAATTACGTTGACAGCATGGATATGTCTTTCTCTTTTTTGTGGGATTTTTTATTCTGCGCTGAGAGTTAACGCAGTTATTGTGCAGCGCACACTTGTTCTCGTCAAGAGTTGTTATTTTCTACATTTGTAGCCAATCACTTCTTATATACACACGCCCCAAATCTTGTTCTACAGGGTTTCCCAAAATGTTTTGAACCGACCCAGATTTTAAAGTAGTAGAGGTCATATTTCTAACTAGTGACACAATGACTAATTTTCGCTACCCCTCCTTCGTTGCGGTATATCTACAGTCCCCTACGTATTTAATATTGATCCGCGGTCCCTAATTCCGGGGTCACATATCAGTAGAATGCCATGAAATCCTAAGAGACAGTTTTGTTTTTGGGCCCTTCCGTCCTCATGGCAGTCGGCTTTTGTTTGGTAAGTGACAGTTATGATAGATTGTCTTTATCACGGTTTATGTAGAGGTGCCGGACGCCTTGCGTTCACTTGGAGTGCGTTTCAGTAACAGCATCTCGATAAAACAACAGTGCTCCAAAATCCAGTTTTATTACGCAATATATAAATGGTACAACCATACGAGGGTCAAGATTATTAGGTATTAATGTGTTTAATTAAGAGTCCTCAGTTATAAATTTCATAAAATCAAGTGTGTTCAAGTGCCGAAAAATGAAACATAGAGGGACTAACAAACCCAAGCACAGAGGAAAAAGACAGATTATGCGGTCTGCTGGAATGAGACGTTACGTAGATTTGTAGATAGACACCAGTATTACCGATAAACTTGCTAATCTCAAACTTCAAGTTATGAAATTCAGCTAACAAGTTCATCCGAAAATTTAGCATCTATATACAAAGGCGCATGACGTCACATCTCAGAAAAAAGACAGTTCTGATACCCGCTCCCGTCAGAACGTCAAACACCACAAGTACATCCGGCCAAGTGTTTAAAAAATCCTTTGTTTAAGAAGTTTACACCTGCTAGTGAATCGATATAGAGCAGAGGTTCTAAATCAGACTTTCTTCAGTGAATTTGCCAGTTATTATTTTCTGTAAATTCATGGTCTGTCATCAGGCTTGTACTGTGGATCCGTTCTAAACTGCGAAGCTCTACCTTCTGATGTACGAAACTTTGCACGTGCTTTAACACGTGTTGTTCTGCGGCTGTTCAGTTGGCTGCACAAAAAAGTACAACGACCCCCTTGCCATTACGCAATACTACTCTAAATGAAAACAATCATATTTTAATAGTGACTTTATTTTCCGAAATTTTAAATCAATAATTGACTAACATGTTGACAGTATTTTTATTGTAAACAACATGTTTCAAGCTATAAGGCCACAGAAAATGTTGGTAAATTTTAAATGTCGCCAAAGAAAATTTTACTTGAAAATTGCATTCCGTGATATTTGAGGAAGAAATACGAGTAAAACATTTTAATTGGCGAGGTTTCAAAGTTGGACTCAGTTACATAATAGAAGTCTCAGTCTGAAATTCTATACACTGCCTAGTTCCATGTTTGACAGATAATTTTTACATGGTTTCGACCACTGCCTTGTTTATTCTCTACGTTTCCCCATAACATTTCTCTTTGTGAATAAAGAGCCGTTCTTGGGAGGAGATGCTGGTAGTCTGAACTACGTTTGAAAGCGAATTATTTTCGTCTTGATGTTTTTTTATGAACACTGTGAGCATTTGTGAGCTCTCGTGTGTTATTTCTCCGAGCTCTTCTTCTTACGTTCCGAGTTACATAAGTTTCGCTGATCCTGATTTCACTGCATTATTACCAACGGTAGATACAAACGGGTGTATAAAAATTATGTTCTCTTCCCTACAGCTTCTTCTTCTTAAAAGAGAAAGAAATGTTTTGTTTCGTGACGTAGTTATTGAAGATACAGTAATAATTATGACGTGCCTGTTGTACGAATGTCTAACTTTGAGGCCGAAAAATATTTGGACGTATGAAAGATTAAGTGAGAAATCTGCAGGTATACATTACGAGGAGTCTGTTGCTTTCTGCAGTTCAATTAGAATTTACACGGTAACAAAATATCCAGTAGATTAGAAGAGAGACAATTCTGTGAACTTATATTCGAAGTTACCCTTTTCGAATCTCGACTCTGACATGGGCTATTTTCACTGAGTTATTTTGTGTGTTTATCGAGTCACTCCGCTAATATACCAAGATATTACCAAAAGTAGGCCATGTCCTAATCCTTTCAAATCTGTTATAGTTCATCGTTTATTAATTATTTCATATTGACTATATAGAGTACGATCATGTGGTAGGTTAGTAGAATTAAACACAAAGAAATAAAAATTGGTATTGCCTTCTTAGAGGTAGATTAAGAAGGAATGGACATGTAATTATGAGAAAAGAATGCATACACATTTGGATGCCGGGGAAACTCTTTAAAAACGTCCAGTTCAAAAACCAATGAGATGGGATGAATTTATTATGATGTTAACAGTTGATCAGAATGGGCTCGATGTCCTGTCTATTGTGAATTTTAAGTATTACATACGAAGCAGGCCAGTTATCGGCATTTAAAAATCGGATTTTGTTATAACGAACATACTACCTACGTATGCCGAGTCTTCTGAGATGTAACACCCTGTCAATTAGTACATATTTACCGACGTTTTAAAGAAGTATACTTTTTCGTCTTCAGTGTCTACCAGCCCAAGATCCTGATACGGATGGAATACGATCCTCCGAAACGTCCATAATTATTTATTGGACAACACAACTTAACATGCCAGAAGATGTAACCTCGATCGTCAAAGTTGTCAGAACACCAAAAATTGTGGACATGTTTTCTTCTAACATTAACTTCACATACCAACATTTGGAAATAAGCCGCACTTGTTTAAGGGAAAGATGAAGGATTAACACTTACAAAAAATCAGAGCAAGAAGGAAATGAGAAATGTTTAATTCTACGACTCTGTCAGCAGCTAGGCTGTGTAGTGTCTGTGGTAGATGAAAGGAATGGGAGTATGGAGCATTGGTGGAATGATACTGACATAGTAAGCCCGAAGTACTCGGAAAGAAACCTGTCCTAGTGTAACATTGTCCACTACGTATCCCACATGGACTGGACTGAGAAGGAACTCGGGCCTTTACGGTGAATGACAAACAGAGCCAGGAAAAATGTCATATATAAAGTGCGAGACAAATATTTCGGGACTTGCCACGTGGATTGCTAACAGCACAGAAAGCAGCGGTGTCCCACAAGGTACCGTTGAACTGATTTATTGTGAATTAGTGTGGTGAGCGTCGCCTTATCAGAACGCTGAGATCTTGTGCAACTGGTGTTTCGGTGTGTTTATTATCAGTATAGGTAAGTACAGCAGCAGACGTTAAAGGAATAGCGAATTTGCACCAAGTTTTGTTTTAACGTTGAGAAACCCGCTTGTGAAACTCAAGAAATGCTCATGAAAGCCTCTCATAAGTGACCGTGAGTAGTATACAAACCTTTGAATAACATTAAAGTTTCAAAAGCAGCCAAACTTTGGTTGAGGATTGTGAACGTTTGTCAAGTTGAACTGACAAAGCATGGAAATCGTGAATGAAATCTTCCAAGAAGACAGACTAGAGTAAGCAAATAATTTTTACCTTGCTCAAGTCCAGAAACTTTTTTTTTCGCAGCTAATATTTACCAATCAAGAGCCCTAATAGGTAAAAAGAAGATGATTCGTGACGTGTATTTTGATATTGAAACATATATAAATATTTCCTGATTCCTGAAACGAGAAAAATGAGAGGAAATGAACAGAACCAGAGAAAATATTGAAGCTGTGAAAAACTATGAAGTTTTTGGATTAAAAATTAGTGCCTCTGTGACAAACCACTAAGTCTACGACTGTGTGTTGATGCATTTCGTGGCATAAAGACATTCAAGTAGAGAAAACGTTATTAATATGCAAGAAAAGTGACGAATAAGGTCAAAAAATGTTTTATTTTCAGTCAAAAGAATCAATTTTGAAAGTGCTGAAGTCTTAGCAGCCACTTTAGTAATGTTAGGAGACACTCTAAACGCTTACAGTGCTTATGAGAAAATTTCAACTTGAAATAATGTGACTGTACCTGTGTACGTAATATTAAATGTGTCTGAACTCAGTAGCTTTCCCGAACAAACTTCGAGATAGTAACTACAAATTATGTACAGTAGGCGGTACATATAACAACTAGTGTTGTGGATGAAAGACATGCATAAACCTAAGCATTAGATGAGAAGATAGTATTAAAATCAAAGACAACCTGAAAAGTTGCGTCGCTTATGTGATAAAATTTGCGTTATTTCATTACATGTTACATTCTACATATTTTGTTTTTCTGAGGGCTACAAACAACCTACAGTTTGCAATACCATTTCTCTTCAGCCGGATATAATAACCATTCCTATGCTTACAGTAATGTGCAGGCTTTTAATGAATGTGAATGTATCTACCTATGCACGCCATTTCTTTGATATCGTTAGCTTTCTAACATTGAAAGTTTGAAAGAGATTTAAAAGATTTCATTACAAACAAGTTACCAAGAGGAATCGCATTTCGAACCAACTTGCACAGAAAGTTGCATACTTGAGAGGAGGGAGCAAAAGAACGGATATCATCTTGAAGACAGCCTGAAAGACTTCAGAATGTACATTCGGTTTTTGTAATATGGGCACTTAGCTTGTCCAAATGTAAGCCAATTCAATCCATCCAATAAGGTGTGGATTTTAATTTAAACAAAATGACTCGCACTTCCTCGATTAAGGGCAAAGAACGTGAATGTCGATGGATTGTTGTAATTAATGCAGTAAAATAGCGTTGTAAAACATGCTTATTGTCTCTTACGTATTCATATCATGTCTTCAGAGTTATTAGTTTACCAGATAGTGGAAAATACACTGTAATTTATTAAATAAAATGTATTCCTTTGTGGTTTATTCAGTAATAAATATGCCCATGTGTTTAATCGAATATTACGTTATGGAGACGTACTGCGGTAGGTCTCCACGCAGTTTTGACCCCTGCCTAATGAATGAGATTGTTAAAGTCTATGTCTCTACGGCTCTATATCAGAAGGAAGGACTTTCGGTACACAACGGATAGAAGACTGGGAATATCTGCAGGCCGCGGATACTAAAAGAAAAGATTTTTACCTGCTTGGAACAGTGGTAGAGCCCACAACCAGATACGATTCTCACTGAGGTATTAAATATGATGTTTTTGTTTTATTTTTATCAATTTGAAGTTCAGCAGTCTCTTTTGATTGAAGAGCAATGTTTCTAGATTTGTTATTGTTTGTGTGAGCAAGCTGAGGCAGTGGTTATTGTGTTAGACGTAGGAGAGAGAATACAAAAATATTCATACTTTTTGCAGGTAGAAGTGAATTTGTCCCTTTGCTTAGTTAGACACCACACTCTAAATTGTAGTGGAGGAGTGGAGATGTACCTTTACACTCCGAACCTGACAGAGGTGAGTGATCAGGTACACGCTTCGGTCACTTTGCTCCCCGGGGCCTTCTCCTGGCAATCATTGGTTAATAGGCTGTATATCCCAAAGTCCGTCTGGAAGATCCGTAGAAGACGCTTCCCCGTAACAGGTAATGAAGGCTCAGAGAGGGGAAGGAGTGTTGGGCTTCTATCGCTACTATGACATAATGCACCATTTGGACGGCAAGGCTGTCTGTCAGCTTTAAGCTCCGGCCGCACCATACGCCAAAGGGAATTATTTGGTACTCATTTCTGTTGGAGGCCGAGTAGGCCCCAGGACAGAAGGGGTAGGTAACACGAAAATTACTAAGAACCCTACCGGGAATCGAAAACGGAACCTCCCAACTTGTGGTGTATTGCCTCAACCAACTGCACCGCTTCCTCCCCCCCCCCCAACCAACCAACAATTTTTAAATATTGACAGTAATAAACTTCCATTCCTCAGCCTTCCAGCTTGAGCTTCCCACATAATTCATTTCGTTCCCAGTCGACTTACACTGATGCATGACTGAAGGCTTCACTCTTTAGAAACATGGTTTTTCTAACTGTGGTACGCGTACCAAAACTCTTATCCAACCATTATTTACTGGTAAGGGGGCATAATAAAAAAATATATAAAGAACAATAAAACTTTAAAAATAAATGAAACACAAGATACGCATACTTGCTTGCAACATTACATAACTCACCCTCGTTGTAGCCAGTCTTGCCAATTTCAGATTTCTTATTTAAACACAAAAATACTGATTGTATATTTAAATTATTAAATAAGTTTAGTGTTTCGCCAGTGAAAAATTTGAGATCACCAAGTTCGGATGACATGTGTTAAGAACAAGGTTAAGTCGGTGCCGGTTAAAAGGAAGTGTGATTTTAATTCATCCTGTAGGATATCACTTAAACAATGAAATTCCCAAACAGAGAATCATTTAAATTAAGAATATAAAGACTTAACTTGTTCAGATAACATTGTCAGCACTGAGACTGAATTGTAAATACAATTTCGATAAAAATTTTGTAGTTATTTATATTCGAATTTCATTAAAAAAAGTAAATACTGAACACTTTTTATGTCACTATTTAACCAACTTGATGCACAAAATTTGTTTCACAATAAGTTTTATTTCATGCAACTTGACTGTGGCCGTCTCGTGCACGAGACGGCCACTTATAGGGCAAGCACGTTTTAACAACAGTCAAGTTGCATTTTCTGTAGATTCAACAATTAATGTAAAGTAAATAGACACCGCAAATCTTAATAACTAGATAAACACAACATTTTTAGATAGTGTGATGATATCAGAGGCTGTGTAATGCAATTTTGACCTCCTGATGATGAGCACATGTGCTCGAAACATGTAGAGGCATGAAATAAAACTTATTGTGAAACAAATTTTGTGCATCAAGTCGGTTAAATACTGAG
>Ga0123352_10005601_pt1 | contig 18972 bp, 11 predicted proteins | sample TergutLab28metaG_FD_89700 | JGI IMG/M metagenome (GOLD analysis project Ga0123352, IMG submission 89700) | Labiotermes labralis P1 segment gut microbial communities from Petit-Saut dam, French Guiana - Lab288 P1 | ecosystem: Host-associated > Arthropoda: Insects > Digestive system > Gut ... | reverse complement strand
TCGGCTATGTTTTTAATGGGGAGAGGAGGGAGACCTCCCTGAAAAATTTTTGAGGGAAAATTTTCCCCCCCCCCCCCCCCCCCCAATACTGTAAATCGTCTCACTATGCCACGTACTTGTTTTTCTTCTCTTTTCATCAAACTCCGTCCTTAAAGCGTTCACTGGTTCAGTTACTGTGACTATTACCTTAACTAGCTTTGACGGCCAATTAGTGTTTACTCACTTACTACATATTGTTCAAGTAGCGCTGGTTGAATATTGAAATCCTCTAGGACATGAAGCCGTGATTATTTGTAATTTTTACAGACGTTTGGAAGAGAAAGTGGCTGCCTGCATGCTTAGGTTGGTAAAATAACACTCGTCTGAATACCACTAAGCTCCTTCGAAATGTTACAACAAATTAATAATGCATACGGCGATGTACCTCAGAAAAATGTGACCTCCAAAAATCCCTGGTGGTTGGTCAGTAAGCCTGTACTTACAGTTAGAAGGGTTATATTCATTTAATTACCAAATGCAACAATTGATTCCGTCGAACACAACCCGCATTTTGGTGAAATAAAGCACCACCTACATGTACACTTCTGGCTTCGATGTCACCATCAGGCTGTTTATAAGAATATGAAACGGAAAACTTTTACAAGGATGAATCAGCCAGTCAAGGTTGAGAGATAATCCCGTTACAAAATGCTCGTGATTTCAAATATAAAAACTATAGAGCAAACCCTTTATATATATATATATATACCAATAATGGCAGGGGGTTGAAGTTTTACATCATGCAAAATAATTACATTATTATGTTCAAAAGATGTAGGCTTGAAAGCACTGTTCAGTTATATATATATACAGAATTTCTTTTAAAACCAACAATTCCCCAGAAATTAATCTAAAAGGGGAACAAAAAATTAGAGATGATGAAAATAAATTCCTTGCACGTGGTAATTACCAGTTAACCTGTCTGATTGCAACAACAAGTCTGTAGGCCAGGCCAGCAGATTTTTCGCGGCAGATATAAAGAACATTTATTTTCTTTAAAAGCATTAGTAACTGTTCCAAATTCGCGCAACTCCACCTAGAAAACAGCCACTCCTCTTGGGAAATTGAAAACGTTATGCAAGTTCTTCATTTCAATAAAAAATATCATCTCATGAATAGGATAATGGAATTCCATATTTACAAATGGACTATCAATGATAAGCAAGTGAATGAAAAACATACTATAATAACAAATAAAATTTTCGGAACAACAGCAAGAAGTGAAGCCCTAAAACGCAGGTCTGAGTACACCACAGCATTTCATCTAAACCATCCTAAACGCGTGCAGTAGGCAAGGCTTTTACAATAGATAACATGTTTCACACAGGAAACCAACGTTGTGTGTGTGTGTGTGTATGTATGCATGTATGTGCGTGTGTTTGTATGTATATATATATACTGATATCACGAATTCGACCATTTTATATTCTTAAAGCAGAGAATAGAGTAAATTGATATTTATAAGGGATACTGACTCCATATTTTTAGTCAACACCATGTGAATAGTAATTTAATTGCACCTCGCCTTTATATGACATTATATCAAATATAAATCATAACCCTGTACATTCACTTGTTTCAGATTACTCATTAACAATCTGAAATTTACAACCAAAGATTCCTTGACAATACACGCCCCATCTGCCAGATCTGACCATCTTACATCCAATTTTATCTGAACATTGCCTTCAAGCCAACATGTATTTGACCAAAATAATGAAACTCTTATATATTATACACAGATTCGACCTCAAGGCATAACACATACATGTCTATTTTATACAAAGGCTCTGTGCCGTATATCCGACATTACAAGTCTTTTGTGACAAGACTGATATCTCAACACAGAGTGACTGAATGACAGCTGTAAAGTTTTACTTTTCCTTCTATGCAGCCTGATAATGGATTATAAAAAGCGGAATCGTTTACATGTAGCTCTGTTCTATACCAGCTAATCAAGTTGTGTTTGACGAATCCAGTAGTTGATTCTATTCTTTACAACACGACTGGCTGAATCACCTTAACCCTTATCCTGCTAACGTGGAGAATATGGTGAGCTCCTAATAATGGCAGCAAATGGCAGAAGGGACTTAATTCGGCGTTTAAAGGGTTAAGATGATTCAATTAGTGAAAGTAGTTTAAACAATTCTGGTACATTAGTTACAAGTTAGATTACTTAGGCTAGCCGGTTAGTTTTTATGGGATTGATGATTAGTTTCAAGCATTTCATTGAAATGATATTATGTGGTTTACTTAGCCTTTCCCTATCGGCTAGTTAGATCGCTGGTCAGGCAGGAGTCTGAACAGGAGAACTGGCCGGTGACAGGCATTTTTTGCTTGCAGCTGTCCTGCGGAGCGTTCGCTCTGTTGCGGCTGAGGAGTTAACATCCTTTAGGGATGATATGCAAATAGGATAACCCCTTCCGTGTACACACCGGGCGGCATTCCAGAAAGAAAAAAATTCAGGATAAAAAACAAGATGCGGAGGACAAATACAAAAGCACCCAGACCTTAAGGGGGCAAGACCGGTCATGCATGGGGGGATGATTATATTGTGCGTACACATGTCCGGTCTGGACAACACACACAAAGATATATCAGCTCGCTGGCAGAGGGGTTGCCGTACCAAGTTGATGGATACACAGCTGTTCAAGAAAGTTCTTCTTACGTTTTTTGTACGAAGAGTGTAAAATAAATACATAAAGGGGAGAGATAATGGGAACAGCATGGTTCAGAAAAAAGGAAGCATCAAAATCAGTAGGTGCACCTGGAATGGAGTATGATTCAATCGTAGATAATTTAATAATAATAATAATAATAATAATACGTTTAAAAGAAGAAAAGTCGTAAGTTCGAAAGTAGGCAATTAACAACTAGTATCAAATTTTACAGTAAACAAGATAAGAGCAAAGCTTGGGTAGCTCGATCAGTATAGTGTCCAGGCTACTGTCTGGACGACCGAAGTATCGGGGTTCGATTTTCAACAGAGTTAGGCTCACCAGTCACCTCCATTACATCACACCCCTCTGGTCGTTTGACCCTGAAGGTGCTACAGAACTTCTACACGTCGGTAACTACCAATTGACAGCTTTATTCTTGAGGTGTTAGTGCTTAATGAAGCACGAGGTCAAATTTATCTACTTTATCTTTAAAACTTCTCAGTCGCTTATAACTTGAACAGAAATGTTGACTAGTAAAGTAAATCAATTTCTACACGCTGCACTTAGCTAGAGGCAACACTCGCTTCATTAGGAAATACTCACGACACTTAAAGTGTGGCCATTAAGAGTCCTCTGAAGACTACTTTACAAAATATTTACGTAATACTGACTTATTTACAGAAGACTTTTTCGTTTTAGGAAAACCATCGAGGAAGATGTCCATCCAGTCTGTACCGCCTGCTCAAGACACGTGTACTCGAATCCCACATTTCAATTCCATCCTAAAGGTCCTTTGGTCTTTTCGTAATTTCCTGACCTTTTCTGATAGGAATAATCAAGCTTCTGTAATGGCCATGCTATGTGTACGTGTGTTTGTGTCCTCGAGTTAACGTTTCAAACAGGCGGCTAATTTTCACACAACTTGATATGAATATTACGCCACTGGTAGCAACCCCAGCACTATACTTTCTGTATTTCGTACAACCAGTAGTAATAACATGCACGCGCAAAACTGTGAGATAGGAGAGACATTAGCACGGCTTACGGTAAAGCATGAAGTAAGGGCGGTAACAGAAGGTGTACGAGTGAAAATATGCAACTTTTGTTATAGCAATGATTTCGCGAAATATAACACAAGACCGTTAAGGCTGAACAAAATGTCTTCAGCTTTCGCTTTGTTGGCGATAAATATTTATATATGGTAAGGAGGGAGAGCGTAAACACATATTGTGCACGAATAATCGCCGTTAAGTCACCGATTACGGACACGTTTTCAGTACGGCAGTTCTAATTTATAACTAACAACAAGGAGTCGAGTCCTTTTTGATACGGTAACAAGTCTGATCTATTCGACAAGCTCCCTACCATTTGTGTCAATCCTGATCCAGATGAATGAACTTCACGCCCTCCCAATTTACCGCCTCATGATCCAGTTCAATACATCCTTCCATCTACACCTACGTCTTTCAGGCAGCCTATTTCCTTCAGGTTTTCCAACCAAAAACCTGTATAAATCTCTCTTCTCTCCTATGCATACCACATGTCCCACCCATCTCACGTTCCTTTAAAGTTCTACTAGATTTAAGGCAAAAAAATAATCTGTGCTTCGAGAGTAAGTTCCTCACAAAACGAAAATAAAATAAACAATAATAAGAGTAACAGATGTCCTTTACTATACACCTGTGCAGCAGAATCGCTGACTGCACCAGCTCTGATAGAACTCCTTGTCTAGATCTTAAACAAGTTCGATTCAGCCGTTCTCTTTAATTTGTTTACAAACCGTCTCATAACTCAAACAGTCGGTAAAGCTTTGTTTTTAAAAGAACCCCTCATCCGTGAAACTCTTTGCGTGTTTGCGTGTTTGCGTTTTGTGTGATGGCGGTTTTTGATAGATGTGTCTCTTACGTGTGCTAAACAGCTTCATTTCAATTACAAAATTCCTTGATTTACAAATTGATAAGGGGACCGATTGGAGCATGGGGTTCAGTTAGATAAATGGTCGAGGTCAGTAACATTACTACTCTGAATTTATTTCGCCTATTTTCCTTTTTTTAATAAAGAACAGAATAATTTTTGCGGTAATTCTGTCAACCGTAGAAAGATAATTTACACAATAAAATTCTGAGACTGCCGATTGGTGCAGAATTTTGGACCCCTCGGGAAAGTCTGTTTAAGAAATTAGGGACTTAACTTATTTCTTGCCAATATATATTTCCATTAGCTTCGCCGTAAATAACAAATTAATACAACGAATGAGCTCCTTCTTCACAGGCCAACTGCCAACATTTCATGTCTTCAGAAAAATGCATTTTACGCTGGCATCAACATTTTCGACAGTTTGGTCTGACGAGTCGTCGGAGTGAAAAGGCACAATTTACAGCAGCATTAAGAAGGTACTACACAATCATGTTACTCTGTTTATGAATGTTTTATGTTTAATGATGATTCACAATACTGTACATACATTGAGGGTGAGACTGTGCATCTTCCTCATGAAATAAAGTGAAATGCCAACTTGATGTAACTAGGTAATTTTATTTATGTATTCTTAGCTCGACATGTTTCTGGTACATACCCCCATCATCAGGAGCATTAGATGTTGAGTTGCAGCATATGATTTTCTGCACCGAGTTTTTGGATGGGTGGTGGTCTTGAGAGTCGCTGCGTAGGTCGTGTTTACGGTGCGGATGGCCATCCGCACCGTAAACACGACCTACGCAGCGGCTCTCAAGACCCATCCAAAAACTCGGTGCAGAAAACCATATGCTGCAACTCAACATCTAATGCTCCTGATGATGGGGGTATGTACCAGAAACATGTCGAGCTAAGAATACATAAATAAAATTATCTAGTTACATCAAGTTGGCATTTCACTTTATTTCACTGTACATACAATCTTTATAGTATCTGTATTGTAATAATCCTGAATGTCTTGTGTGTTTAAAATACTCCTTCTATTTATCACTTATTCCACATCGTACTCTCACTTTGGTAAACCTTTGGATCTAAGAAATGTGTGTGTGTATGTATACATGTCATATGTATGTACGTATGTATATACGTATGTATCTAACGTGTATTCGAAGAATCCTCTACTGGCCTGATTCGATTCCACGCTCACGAACTGGGTAGGAAGGAAAGACAAAATCCATTTGTGGAGTTCTCATTTCGTCAGTAAAGCTGACGAGGGATCGACTCCCCCATACCACAGTACCGCTCCCATGCCACAGAAGCGTTTATGACCAAACTAAGTACAGGATAGGCTGCATTCTCACAAAATTAAAATGTTCGACCAAAATATAATTGAAGGGTTTATATTCCACTGCGGAATATCATCCTGTTTGTACAAAGCTCTGCGTGTCACGGAGAAGTCGACTGGAATGGAAGTGGGGCGTGACACGGGTGACCAGTGACAACGTGTGCGTGATCTACGCAAAAATGACACATCACAGTCACGCAGTGCTCACCAATAAATTCTGAGCGATCTCGGAACAAAGCATCACGCTTCACGTATGCACAGGTACGATAACAATTGTGCATGGATTGATCGCAGGACTGTCACAGTGTCTCTAAAGACTTCTACGAATGTACAAGAAACTTGCTTGATTTGAAAGATGGTGGACATTGTAGACCAGAGGTTCTTAACCTTTTTTGTGCCATGAACCCCTCTGAGAGTCTGGTGAAACCTACGGACCCATTCTCAGAACAATATATTTAAATGTACAAAATAAAATCCATAGTTATAGGATCTATATTTATGTATTACAATCCGTATTATAGGTTGCATTACACGTACAAACGAAATCAATTACACTGGAATACAATTTTCCTAATATTCAAAATACAAATGGTAAGATGGTAATATACGTTCTTCTTTAATAATCCATGAAATAAAAGACAATACTATAAATAAATTTAAAAGACAGGCAGGTAAATATACATTTATATACGAAGGTAGATATATTATTGTTTCACTTTCTTATGCTATAATAATTTTAGATAGTGAGATTTACTGAAGTTAAACATTTTTGGAGTCTAAGGCTATAAAGTCCTTTGTTGCTTACATTAATTATTGAATAAAAAGGTAAATTTCTGTTAGGTTAGGTTAGGTTAGGTTACGTGACGTTACGTTAAGTTAGTGAAAATGCAGTTGTAACATTTTCCCCATCCAAGTTCACGGACCTCCTGAAATCTATCCGCTGGACCTTCAAACACCCCAGGTTAAGCACAGCTATTGTATTTCATGTCATGTCATGCGTGTTTTACTGACAGTAGATGATGCCCACATGTAAACACCAAGGTGCTATGGTAAATGCTTTCTGTCCAGTCTCCATGTCAAGGTCGAAAGTACACATGATGCATGGAAAGCGTGCATTGGTCATTACTGCCGAGAGAACGACTGAGCCTCTCAGAATATTTCCTGGGGCGTGTTGGTGATTAAATGTCGTCTCTCATACACATCGTCGCAAGACGATTTCTGGACAGTATACAGATAGTTTCGAATGAGTAGACGATAGTGAAAAATTAACAGGAAAGGGTGCGGAACGAAGTCATGGTGACTAAATTGAAGGTGTTACTCTGGCATTTCTGTGGCCGGACTGAGGAAAATAAGAAAAGCAGTTGATGTTTCAGTTGACATTAGGACCCAAGTCAGAAGCATTATAATTCTGTCAATATACTTGGGGAATTGATGTGACATATTAAGGTAAAGTTGTGCATGTGCTTATTTACGCACCGACATGAACACGCAAACTTCACTCGGCACTAGACGTAGATCAATGTTAGCTGCACGTCCTGGCTGCTTTATCCTCAAAGGAAGGGTACCCGCTACCGAAATAAAATACACTATGGGATACAGAGCCAGTCTGAGCACTGGCGAGACGAGAGAAATGTTTGTCCTTGCCCGGAATCAGATCCCAACTCCTAGGGCATTCCAGCCCGTAGCCTAATTACATGTACTATACTGAATGCAAAAACAGGGAAAAGAAGGGAAGAAGAAATATAGGTAAGAGAAAATTAAAGAAAGGGGAAGAGTAAAGGCATTAGGAAGTAAGGACACAAGACATACAAACAAAGCCATACGGAAACTCGATAGATTGTGAGGTGAACTATTTGTCGCGCGCTTTCATTACTGAGGGTGTAGCAAACTCGGGACGGTGTAACAATTCCAGCGGCAGCATCATGACGTGCGCCGCTACGTGCGTCGGTCCCTTGATCGACTGGTTAGTTCTCCGGCTTCGTATTCAGGGGGTTCCGCTTTCAAATCTCGGCACACACAGTGTCAATCTTTTAAGTAAGATTTTTGTGGTTTTCCAGAAAAATGTCAGGACATACCTTAAATCAGACTTCCTTCCGCATCCTGGTCTGGTCATTATTCTTTAATCTCCATCGTACGTACGTGGTATATACCATCTTTATGCAACTTTCATTGAATATATTGTCAGGTTAATCAGTCCTCACTGTACCGAACACGACGGTGTCAGGATGAAGTTATCGACTGTATTCGCAAGAGACCCTATTCGAACCTTGGTCGGACAAAGTTCTTCGTAGTTACCCTTACTTCCTCGAGACACATGCCGGGTTGTTTGTTGATTAGGTCACGATGCTAGTAGATACAGGAAGTTTCCCGTTATGTTTCGGTCACGATAATGTCAAATATTTATTACCGAGCAGGCAACAAACAAGCAAATTGAAAAAATGGTTGAACATGCATAAAGGTGCAACCTATAATGAAAATATTAAACTACAGAAACAAAACATCTTTGTGTAATTTCCTCTTCATCCAACTCCACAAACAATAAGTCTAACGGAATTAGGACTGGAGATTCAAACCGCTCTCTCTCTCGGTAACCATTCAGAATTAGAGACATTTACATATGAACTTTTTTTTCACAATGACCGATACTATCACCTCCAAAAATATTTATTTTTCCTCCAGAATCATCCTGTATCTATCCATGCCTTTTTTACTTTGACGCTGAATGGAAATGAGTGGTTATATTAATTCACTGACAGCACAAACGGCCGGAAATATCGCCCGATACCCACTGGATAGGAGGCTGGGGGTTTCATGGCCCAAATACATGCTATCGAACCAAAAACGTTTTCTTCTCCTGATGAAAATGAAATCCTGATCGCTCAGTCGTTCCCCCTACTCACTATAAACTAAGCTATCCCAGCTCCAACGACAAGAATATAGTTTAATAATACAGAAAAAAAAAGAGTTTATCTTAAGAAAAAACGGATGAAGGAAGGGCTCATTAGCTTGTATAGAAAGGGCGCCTACTTTGGGGAGGTGCAATATTTTCGTGAAGATGGTCCTGTCACCGCCTACCAAACACGAGATGTAAAACAGATGACAGCATGTTCCTTCTTTCAAATCGAGAACTAATAATTCGCGTCATCTGTTTAGCGGTAACAAAGAGCAATAGTTTGTCGTGCTGCAGAAAGCTTGACAAAAATGACGACTGCTGAGGAATAGCGAGTAATTATCTGTTCCTTGTTTTGTGCTCGTAGTTAATTACATGTTCCTACGAGTTTTGTAAGACGTGTCAGTTTGTGTTATCACGAAGTACGTCTAGATAATACAGATTAGAACTTTTCCAACTAAAGGAGCCTACTCCTTACTAGGCTCCGGGCTGGAAGGTACCAGTAGCGCTAGAGATGTTTCTCTTCTCTAACACGTCCAGGATGGTTCTGGAACCCAGCCAGCCTCCCAGTTCAGGAGGTACTGCGTTTATTGGCTGGTACGTAAAGTAGCCAAGACACTCAGCTGAACACTCAGCTCCATCTAGTTCCTAGGCCATTCCCCCTATTTGTTTTCACAGTGTGTACAGGGACAGCTTTACCTTTACCTTTTACTCGTACTGCCTATTACGGGAAGGTCAAGAGTGATTTTGGAACTGCCCAAATATGGCAAACAATATTGTTTACAGCAACACAGATACTTTTGACAGTGGTTGTACATGAGTAAAGTCAGCAGCATTTACAAGAACTTGTACCATTGCCATAAAAATACCCAATACAATATACGTTTCAGAAGGAAACACGTTCCTTAACCTGAAGTAGCAGCAAGCAGTTTACTTCCGAAACGTAGTGTACTGTTTGAGTATTTTTATGGCAATGGCAAAAAAGTTTACAAACGCTGCTGACTTCACAGCAGTTTATCGTACCTCTATTTTTAGGATCTTTCGCAAAATCGCGAAAAGCGACTATTAGCTTCGTCATGTCGGTCCGTTCGTCCGTCCGTATGGAAAAATTCAGCTCCCACTAAGCGGATTTTTATGAAATCAGATATTTAAGTACATTTCGAAAATCTGTCGAGAAAATTCAAGTTTCATTGAAGTGTGACAAGAATAACGGGTACTTTACATGACGGCCAGTACCCATTTTGGATCATAACTCGCTCATTTCACCTTAGAATGACAAATATTTTAGACAAAATTTGTAGGAAAAATAAAAAACATTATATGTTCAATAATATTTCTTTTTTAGAAAATTGCTCCTTTTATTAGATAATGTGGAAAAATGTTGTACAGCCAGACAGACCACAGATGACAATATGGCGTATGCGCATTGCATGCTTACGGCTACAAACACACACTCAGAATATGTAATAACTATTGCGTTTCCACTGCAAAATTGGTAGCACGAAATTGCCTCATGTTGCGTTATACGTACAATGCCAGTCTCGTTTTGCCATAGTAATAGCAGGACAACAAAACAACAGATACTGAAAGACAAAGCTGTGCTCTTGTATTTCCACATGTGCAGTCCCCAAAGCAAGCCGCATGTTACAACACTAGGCATTCACAGCAAATGCGAGGCCCATTTTACACCTATGCGGAATACGGAAATTGGCAGTTCTGAAGCAGCACGTGCACTCAGGTTTCCGCAGCACGCTGGCTGGAGCTTTACGTTAGCAGGGCAGACTGTTCCAAGCCAAGCCTGGCAGAATCCCAATTCTTGTGTACCTGCGGGTAGGAACACATCCCACGCAGTAGAGGGCCTTGTAGTATGTATACAAGCGAGTCTCTTCGCATGGTCTTCCAGCCGATAGTAAGAAACGAGACAGTAAATGCCTTCTCAAAAGACTGGGAAGAAGCATTACGAAAGCAGATGAATAGTTTTTGGAAAGATAATCGAAGGACGCTCTGTAAACTCCTCACATCGAGAGCCAAGTTTCACACCCAGCACAGTGCTGAAGATTGTCTTAAATAAAGTTTTTATTTCCTATTTTGGTACCACTATCTTTTCATATGTTATGTAATGTTCAACCATTCACATCATTTTCGCGAACTTTTATGTCGCACTTGCGCGTACTGTCTGACTAACTTGCCGTAGGTTTACACTGGCATCACGGACAGAAGGGGTTGTAAATTCCTTGGTTAATTACAGTCATTTATTTACGCAACTGAACTAACAACGTAACTGTGTTATAATGCAGCAAGCGTCTCAGGTTGATCGAATAGCAGATTCGTGTTATTTGTTAAGCCTTCATAAATTCCAATCTGACCTGCTCATAATGTAAACATTTTTAAAAAGGGAAAGTGTTTATGATCTAAAGAGGTGTTATTAAATCCCGAAACTACCTGAGTTGTAACATTTGCATCTGAGTCAGTACAGCCGAACATTACAATAATTATCTGCCAAAATGTGCTCGTTATCAATATCTGTCATTAATATGTCGGCGACTTTCACGTTTCTACTTACGTATATGGGGTTACACAATTTTGTGAGCGTGTTTAATTACTGTACTGGCGAAAAACAGGCCTAATTACTTGCATATGTTAGAGGAGTCGTTATTAATTACAGGCAGTTTAAGTCACACGTTGCGAAGGAAAAATACATTCAAAATGTTGCACAAATATGAAGGCTGTAGAAGCAACAAATGTAAGAGTGTGCGAGATAAAATAAATTTTACTCTCTGGCAGTCAAACTTATGTCAAAAGAAATACTTATGAGGTCTGCGCCCTTCTGGGATATTATACAGCTTAGGTATGTAGTTCGGTCAAGGGTCAAGCATTCGAAGAAGACTGCTTCACTCTTGAAAATGGGACCGACAGGTTGTCCCGAAACGTCGGTATTCTAGTACCAACCTACGGCGCCTAACATCCTAGAAGATCGAATGTCTCAGCTACACCGCGGAGGAAGTCTAAAATCTCTCAGATATACGAGTATTCGTCCTTAAACAACACAAACTTGATCATACATGCAGCAGGAACGAATTCGTCTTGTCTTTTTGACCCTGCTCAATTACAGTCTTCAACTCTGATACAATTATACCGCCGTACAGTCCTTATCCTCCCTGAACGAAATTTTGTACGACAGATTTAGTTAAAAGAGAGAAGCCATTTCTGGAAAAGAAATGACAGGTCTATCTAGGCCTGACAGGAACGAAAATGTGTAGCACAAGACATTTTGTTGCCCACAACATGTCACTGACTTCGACAGCAAGTTCTCTAATGGCATAACATGAGCTTCAGTCATTTCATACATCCTGCGTTGCTGCGCTACACCAAGCAATAAAATCATTTTAAAGAAATATGGGAACCGGATCGTAGCAATTTAGTCTGTCTGCTTCACCCTTCAAGCACGACTGCTTCACGTGGTCTACGGTCTTGATCTTAAAGAACGAAGGGCATTAAATTCCGAGGCAAGTTAAAACAGAGAAAATAAATTATTCAATGCAAATTCCGAAGCTATTGCGGCTCTCGTAAGCGTCTGAGTAAAGCCAGTAGAAGTACGGAGTGGGATATCGAAGAATGAGAATTCCGTCACCCCTTTTAAGATTCTGCCTGCAATATAAGTCTAAAGAGGTCACTTGGTCAGCGAAGGTAGGTTATTTTGCAAACACCTTTTATGGTATAATCTAAATAACGCACATTGTCAAGGAACGGTGAAGGTCTTCGTGACCGAGTATCCATGCTTTTAGACCTAAAAGCTATACAGAGCACACGGAGTGTCAGTACGTCAGTCACAGGGTAATTAGTTCTGATGGCCTTCCAATGGAGCAGTTATCGGAGGATACTCGGGAGGAACAACAGAAGTTCCCGAAGAACCCACACCCAGAAACTCTCAAGACAGCTGCCAACGAAGATCTACCGATCCTCTTCTAGTCACATCTGATCCTGCCATTAGCAGTCTCGAGACCTCGTGCACACAAGCATGTAACATCACTGCCGGAAGAAGTTCTTATCTTCTACGCACGGCGATCAGGCCTTGTCCATTGTCGGTCGGATAAAAGAAGCGAGGTTGAAACAGTGAATATATTAAGGTTTTATATATTGTCTGTTGAAAATCAGTGCCATTTTTTTTTTTATTTTTATACTTGTCTAAATATCAGAACACAAATTATGTAAATGACGCAATGACGATCGACCACACAGAATTTCTAGAACTGTCTACAGAGGCTGCGTCTCGTTTTCTCGATATTTTTAAGTCAGCAATGGGCGAGATCCATTGGCTTACGCCCACGTTAATCACCAATGCGGCATGTGTGGGTCAAGCAAGGCACCTTGTTCCCTAAAAATAAAAAAAAATATGAAACTGATGAATGGGACACCTCATGGGCACATTCTCATGTTGCTCACCTGGATCAAATCTAAGGAACATATTTCAGGGTTTCTTCGTAACATGAATTCCAATGTTAAAAGCACAGCAGAAAGCACTGTAATTTTGACGTTAGACGGCCACCGTTCTCACATCCGACGTACTGATGCCACTGCCACTGTTTGGTAGAATCATGTGGCCGTATTTTGCCTGAAGATATACAGCACCCACAAATCGTTATCACTCGAAGTACTATTTATGGGGTCCTTCGACACTAAGGTCCAGACACTTCAGCAATGGAACCGAACCGATTTAGAAGTGTTATCAGTGTCTACCAGACCGGGAGCTCGTCGGCAGAGCTCACAACAAACGGGCTGCAGGTTATTTTGCTGACAATGCCCCCAGAGTTGAGCTATTTTCCTGTTATAGAAATGATTTCAGAGCTCACGATTTTAAAGATTTGAATAGAGAACAAGGGAGTCTATCACGTCATCAAAGCATGCCAAAAATAAAGCGCTGACTAAGGACGTAATTATTTCTTATGAGAAGCAAACTGCCGCAAGAAAAAAAAACGCACTGGAACTCCCGAACTCCCCTGTATAAGAAATAGCATCGACAATCTCCAGAAATGGACCCGTATCAGAGAGACGCGAGAAGAACAAAATTCACGGATAAAACTTAGCAGTAAAGACACTTCGTCGCAAGACAAAGTTTAAAAAAAACTCTGAAGTATTTCTATAATTTCAGCTCGATGATTCTAAGGTGTACGTCGAATACAGACAGTGAAGCGATGAGGAGGCAGTCGTAGAATTAATTTATCGGACACGGACCACGACAGTCAAAATTGGATTCAATGTGAGGCGCAAGAAATTGGCATACAAGTTATACTAACTCCGAAATTTAGCAATGTGTGTATCAGATTCGAAGTAAACTGCAATTAGCTATACATTTCCTGTATATAATCAAACCACTCCAAATTAAAAAGTCATCTTTGATTGGAGTACAGTTATTTTCTTTTCAATTTTTGATATTCGTAAAACGTACTTTAATTATGTTCCCACTACAAGACTCAGCAAACAATACAAATAAGACGCCTGTCCACTACAGACCTATAATTAAAAAAACTTTAATTTGCGTGAAACCTTGTTGATATGGCTAATTTGATTTAGGTATGGACATTGTTAATATTGATTTCGTAAGCAGGAAAATATTTGATATTAACGTATGAAAGTTTTACTGTTTACAAGACACCAATCTGTAAATAAAATCACGTTTATTTTAATCACGAAAAAAAAAAGTCGCGTTTACCCCAACCTTCCAACGCTCTACTGTCATTCTGACCGCTGATTTAAAGCACCTACAAATAATTGTCCTCCCTTAACAGAACGTGCTATGTCTCACAGTCATAATGTATGATTCAGTGAGGCAGAATAGTTGTTTTATATAGTTTAGTTGGCTAAGACTTGGAATGCAAACAAGATTACGATATGCAGAGTTCTGACGTCCTGTACCTCGGTACACGCGCAGGCAAAGAAGAATCTGCTGCTTTCATCTTCAGAAAACCCTAATTTTCGAGGCTGCAGTATCGACGATGTGAAGACTGTAGGCTACTTACAAATGTTGCTACACCGTGAAATTGTCGGGGTCAGCGTTCTTTTTCAGGGTATTTTGCACAACAGCTGTCACTCTTGACGTCTCTTGTTGAACTGCCTGTCATTATCCACACACCCTAGAATTATAACAGCTTCCAGCGGCCATGCGCTTAGCAGCCACAGCAGTTACTGCTGAAACTGAACGGTAAACGTCGTGACTAGCCGAGGTTTAGGTTCTGAAGGCGGCGAATGTGAAGGTTAAGGTCTTCCGAGATGCAACGCCGTGTAGTTAGGTAGAGAGCTACCACAATTTCGAAAGGACGTGCTGTCTCCATCTTCAGGATAGAAAAAGTAACGCAACAATGAACGGAAGCCTATAAGACACGAAGAAATAAAGGCCATTGGCTCCCATTAGCTCGGTCGTTGTCCTGTTCCACGTGTCATGCAGCCTAACTCACCTTCCCGAGCCACTTGATTTTCTACCATGAAGATGGAAGCAAGAATCACAAAAAATAGAGCAACCATATACCCTACTTCTGGAACTACCCAAATAATTTTAATGAGACCGATACTAGAGTATGGAGCGGTGTGTTGGGACCCATACAGAGAAGGTCAGGTAAGCGCCTTAAATCGCGTGCCAAAGAGAGAGGCTAAATTTGCAAATAATGTAAATGAGTCGGTTTGGGAAACTTTGGCACAGCGTAGATTGATAGCCAGAATACGCTTGGAAAACAATCAAGAATAGACTTCTAAAACCATTTTACCTGAATAGGGACGCTCATAATCGGAAAATTAGGACTAGGAAACAAAGAACAGATGCTGGTAAATATTCCTTCGTAAATAGCACATTGGAAGCTGGAACCAATTACCTGCAGGCTTACTAGCGTCTTTCCCCTGTAAACTGGACACTTTTAGAAAGAGGGTTAAGAATGTAGTTACAAGCAAACGGAATTCAAGTGGGGACTGAGTGTAAATAAGTGAAGTGATGTGAAGTGTAGTGATGTGGAGCGAAATGACGTGATTTATGCTAAGTGTTTTTGTTTTGAAGTGAAGTGGAGTTACGTTGAAGTTCTTGGGGACAAAAGTAACATGCACATTAGGGTGACCTTACACTGAGGGTACTTGATTGTACTGTGACTATTTTATTTGGTGTATCTCTTGTACTGTGGTTGTTTTAACTTGTTTTGTAATATGTGGGTGTGTGTATGTGTGGGATTTGTAATGTGTGGGTGTGTGTATTTGTGGGTTTTGTAATGTGTGGGTGTTTTTACAATTGCGTAGGTGTTTTGGTAACATGTGTACTTGTATTTGCTGTATACTGTAAATTCATTACCGTGTCCACAGCAGCCCGCCACTTCTCCCTGTCCCGAGCCAAATGAATGCAGCCCACACCCCTTCATCCTTCAATCCTATTTTCGTTGTTACACCGTGCATGTTGTCAAGTCACTCAATTATTTTACCAACCACTGCACATATATAAATTTATAAAATTTACACATTAAAAACGCTCCGACATGTTTCGGTCCTAGGACCGTAACATGTCGGAGCGTTTTTAATGTTTTAATGTGTAAATTTTATAAATCCTTCAATCCATTTTAATATCATCCCCCCATCTACGCCTAAGTGATAAAAGTAGTCTCTTTCCCTCAGGTTTCCCCACCAAAATCGCGTATAAAGCTACCCTTTCCCCCCCACATGCGACAAGCCCCACCCATCTTGCTCTTCCTGATTTGATCAGCCCCATTTGGGTGACAAACACAAGTCATGAAACTCCTCGTTACGCAGTTTTCTCCAGTCCCCTGTTACATCCTTTTTCTTAGGCCTAAATATCTTCTTCCACGCTCTATTCTTAAACAGCCTTCAATCTTTTACAACCGGTGACAGAGGCTCCGATAACAGAGCTGCTCTAGTCGCGGTGGAGAAGTTTAAAATTACTGCCCCTGACGGGAATCAAATTGCGATTCCTCAGATGCGCACCGTTTCCAATTAGTGGTGTAGTGAAAAAAACACGATTCTGTTGTAAATTATGTGAACAGGTAAAAGTGGAATGATCATGCAAAGTATCTAGTATGGACTCAGTACATGGATTTGGTTGCTAATACGAAGGCACTAACCGTGGAGAAAGGGTGGATAATCGCTTCCACTTAACCCTCACACACAGCTATGATCAAAGGCAGCTCTGCCAGAACTGTGAGAGCCCCGTTCAGGTAGTGGGCTGCAGGTTGAGTTATCAGGGGAATGGGCTTCGGCATCCAGACCAGCTCTGGGATTCATTCACCCTCTGGCGGAGAAGCGTCGGAAACGTGACCCTACAAATCCCGTGCTATGAATAAGTAGGGAAGTTATACGTTCACTCCCTCACACCTTTACAAGATGCAATGTCCAATTAAGACAGGGGTGACTTTGCTTTGCCTCTTTATCAGCTGTGGCATTAATACGTTTTATCTACAATAACTGCGTGTCTGCAAGAAGGAGGTGTGCAAGATGTAAAAGCGCAGAGTGAAGATCTGGCTTCGATTCTATCAACAACAGGAATTTTTCTCTTCGCTACTTACTTCACACGGATACAAGCCAGTCTTCTTTCCGAATAATATTACGCATTCCTTCCCAGTCGACAAAAGGCTGGGGTACATTGCCGACCACCCACATTCATCTAGGACATGTTGGAATGCGTTCAGCTTTAATGGCATATCGGACTAGCAGAAAGGTGCATAAGATTATGGATTCTGTTTTAGGCTCTGCAGACTGTAGACATAGTCATAGGGCTTCAAATTATTTAAGAACTTTCAAATGTACTATGCCGGCCCCTGCGGCCGTCCGGCTGCTAAGATCGTGGGTTCGAATCCAACCGGGGGCATGGATGTCTGTCTGTTGTGAATGCTGTGTGTCGTCGGGTAGAAGTCCCTGCGACGAGCTGATCACTCGTCCAGAGGAGTCCTACCGACTGTGGTGCGTCGTTGAGTGTGATGTAGAAACCGAATGTATGAGGAGGGTCTGGCCAATGGGGGCTGTTGCGCCAAATGAAAAAAAATGCACTACGCCAAAGATGAGTGTTTCAATTACCAGTACTACTACTACTACTACTACTACTACTACTACTAATACTGCTATCATAATGAGCATCCAATTTTAAACTGTAAGTTTCAATAAATATGGACAGATGACGAGGACGAAAACAGGACTTAGGAGAACATTAAAGAGAATATCCAAAACTCAAAGAAAGAGAGTCTGGGTCTGCATGAATTTAAGCAGAATAAACCCTGGTTTAATGACGAATGTTTAGGTTTTTTGGATCAAAGGAAGCGGGCTAAAATGCAGTGGATACAGGATCCCAGCCGAAGCAATGTAGATAATCTGAACAATGTAAGGCATGAAGTTTGCAGACATTTCAGGAACAAAAAGAAGGCATATCTGAGAGCTAAAATTGAGGAACTTGAAACTAACAGTAAGATCCAAAACATTAGGGACTTTAAGAAGGGGTACCAACCTAGATGTAATATAGTAAATGATGAGGAAAGAGACTTGGTTGCAGACTCCCACAGTATTGTGGCTAGGTGGAGGAATCATTTCTCATCAATGTGGCTTTCGACGCAACAGGTCGACTATTGATTATATATTCTGTATTCGCCAAATACTTGAGAAAAATGGGAATACAATGAAGAAGTTCATCAGCTCTTTATAGACTTCAAGAACGCTTATGATTCAGTTAGGAGGGAGGTCTTATATCAGATTCTCAATGCGTGTGGTATCCCTAGGAAACTTGTAAGATTAATAAAGATGAGTCTGACTGAAACATATAGCAGAGTCCGGGTAGGCAAGAATGTGTCTGACAGGTTCCCTATTAGGAATGGTTTGAAACAAGGAGACGCTCTTTCACCAATGCTTTTTAACTTTCCTTCAGAGTACGCCATTAGGAGGGTTCAGGTAAACCAGGATGACGTGAAACTAAATGGTACACATTAGCTTCTGGCTTATGTCGATGATGTTAATATACTGGGAGGAAGCATCATACTCTAAAGGAAAATGCAGAAGCTTTAGTAGCTGCTACTAGGGAGACTGGACTGGAAGTAAGTGCTGATAAAACTAAGTACATGGTCATGTCTCGAGATCAGAATGCAGGACGAATTCAC
>Ga0123352_10005599_pt1 | contig 18974 bp, 15 predicted proteins | sample TergutLab28metaG_FD_89700 | JGI IMG/M metagenome (GOLD analysis project Ga0123352, IMG submission 89700) | Labiotermes labralis P1 segment gut microbial communities from Petit-Saut dam, French Guiana - Lab288 P1 | ecosystem: Host-associated > Arthropoda: Insects > Digestive system > Gut ... | reverse complement strand
TGGCGCAAAGCTTATCGTAAACCTCGCGGCGGTGGTGCTTGTCCTCCAGGCGGATAGTGTACAGGTGCCTTGTGGGTGTAGACCATTCCGGTGATTGCTGTACTTTTAACGGGAACCCGGCAAAGGCGGAATCGTAGTACGCAACAATTTCCGACCGGCGTTTAGAAAACCGTGACAATTTTTTAAGCTGGCTTATACCGAGTGCGCATTGGATGTCTGTGAGTCGGTAGTTGTAGCCCAAATCAAGCATTTCGTAGTACCATCCGCCTGCTTTTTCATTCACAAATTGGGCAGCGTCACGTGTTATGCCATGGGTACGAAAACGCAGCAGCGCTTTGTACAGACTTTCGTCATTCGTTGTAACTGCCCCACCTTCGCCGGTAGTTATCGTTTTGGCTGGGTGGAAAGACCATATTTGCTGGCCGGGATATTCACCTTGCCCTTTTCCACGGATAGTACTGCCCAAGCTATGGGCCGAATCTTGGATGATCGACAAACCGTGCTGCGCAGAAAAATCTACACAAGCATCAATATCACACAGTTCACCGCCAAAGTGTACAGGAAGAATGACCCTTGTACGGTTCGTAACTTTCCGGCGAACGTCCTCCATATCTACCAGCAGTGTGTCAGGGTCAACATCTACAAAAACAGGCGTACCTCCGCAGTACAGCACACAGTTAGCCGTAGCCGCAAATGTTATAGCCGGAACAATCGCTTCGTCTCCCGGCTGTATACCGGCCGCCAAAGTCGCTATATGTAGCGCCGCTGCGCCGCTTGATGCTGAAACGGCATATTTAGCACCGGTCGCGGCACATAGCGCAGACTCAAACTCCGCAACCTTGGGGCCTGTAGTTAACGTCTCGCTTTTCAATACCTCAATTACGGCTGCAATATCTTCATCATCAATAGAGTGGGCTGCATATGGTATGTTCATATCTAGTCCTCCATCTTATTTAATTATTCATCTGAAACCAAAGTGAATCGAAACAAGGTACTTTTTACCGTTCTCTCGTAACTTTCTAAAATTTCCTTAAGCGATTCAAATAATAGTGAGATATATCAACGACCCACGCTGTGCCTTGAAATCTAGGTTCTGCTCGATGCCATCGTCACATATCTATCCAATTGTTGACGTTTTTAATCTATTCCCGCTCTCAATACATAGAATATTTTCCTTCCAAAACATCTCAGTAGTCAGGTGGCTTTATTGCATTTCCAGACTATCGTTTTTACGTTCTGTCTATATCACGCTCATGTTTTGGAGTGTATTTTTTATCAAGCACCAAAATTTTCTTGATATTATCTACAACCTCTACTCTTACTTTACTGTCATTTTTTCAGCACTGCTTAGTAGTATATCACAGAAGGAAGGCTATTGTTGGATATGCTACTATAATGCTCTAAATTATTTTTCTCTCAAAAACATCTATAAACGATCCTGGTGTGATATTGTATATTTTGACATTCATGTGTGTAGCGTATTCTTCATAAATACTATACTTTTTAAGTGCTGAGTACAATGAATAGAATTGATAATATAGTGTTCCTTTTCCGTAACCCTCTTTAGTCATATTTCTCTCTTCCACTCCGTAAAAATGCGTATACTGTTCGATAAGTTCATTCTCATCATTTATTGACATCCTTAAATGGCCGTCTGTTTCAACACCAATTAAATAAACTTCTTTGAATTCAGATGTAATTGCATAATATACGGCTGCATTAATTACGGTTTGCGCTCCGGCCCAAGCAATATTTCTCTTAAATAATTCATTCCTAAAAAATGCGCCTTCGTAAACATTATTATTTATATATACATGCTTAATATTTTTGTTATTAAAAAATATTTTTTGATGAACTACAGAAACCAAATATAGTTCCCAATCTACCTTTTCTAAAGTATCTTTCAATATTTGTATCTTTGTTTCCGCATCTTCTGTGTGTCCTCCTTTGTAAAATTGATCATCCACTAAGCAATAGTATTTGGGTTTTAATTGAAAAAAATTAACATAGTTAGATGCAAACATATTAACACACAAAAATTCATATTCTTTATATTTGGTATCTAAAAAATCAAAAGAACATGTGCTGGGTCCATTTCCCGCAATTATAATCTTCTTATTGAAATTTTTATCTAATTTTGATATGTTAAAATGCCCATATAGTATAGAGCGTAGCCATCTATAAAACCATAGTACTAAATAAAAGGATTCTTTTATAAATTCTTTAACTATTGATTTCATTTTAAGCTCCTTTGGCAACAAATAGTTTATATGGTTTATAGTGATCTAACAAACATTTTAAAATTTCAGTTATAATTTCACTTGCAATTGTGATGTTATGTCACTGAACGACATACTCAAGGATCATCAATTATGAATTGTTATCCTAAGAGCTTCTTGTATATTGTCTACGCTATTTGGTTTGTACATGCTATTTGCTAATTCAGTCATATTGTTTTTGTCTGAGCTATTTTCTATAAGCTGTAGAAGGTGCTTTTCGTTTTCAAACAATGGTGCGATTCCTGCCTCAACAAGCCTCTCAGCAAGACCTTGATCTGCTGTAATCACGCCATCCCAGACATAAACATTACAAGCAAAAGCAATTGCTTCATACAAAACTGTACTACTAACACCAACAACATGTTGCGTTGTAGCTAACAAACTGTGTACATTAATTGGGGCATCCACTATCTGTATGCCCTCGGCCTTAGCTAACCACGAGTAGCGTTCTTTCCAATCGACAACCTCGAAGGGATGAAGCTTATATATTACTCGATATCCTCCCACTGAAGCGACATATTGAGCAAAACGCAAAGCTAAGTGACTCATTGCAGGGCCAATATTTCTACTAGAAACAAACATTACAGCTTTGTCATCCTTAACGCTTCCCTTAAATACCTCCCTAGAATAATCCATTTGCGGCACACCAACCGAAATCGACTTAACGTAATCTGGGAGTCGGCAGCGTCCATTCCAATAATCACCAAATGTATATATATAATCTGGATAGTATTTTCCTATTTTGCTGGTATCTCCAAAATTGTACAATGGATCGCCTTCATCTAAGGCTCCGTGCATAAGCTCAACCACCGGGATGTCTTGCTCATTTGCAGCAGCTATTAAAGCAAGGTGGTCTTGGCTGCCGTAATATCCCATCATAGCTACCCTATATCTCCCTAATTGTAAAATACGGCTGTAATATCTTTTATAAACCCTAAATCTCTGCACTTCAAAAAAAGCTCTGTTCACAAATTCCGTAAAATTCAATTTACACTCAAACCGGGTGTTTATTGTCCCTAGCACACGAACAAATTCTGGGTCAAATTTAACTCCGATCTTCTGTATTACTTTTGCATAGATATACTTCGGGATCCACAAAACACGGCATATTGCGGTGTTACTGCCACGGCGAGCTTCTTTATCTAAATCCGGATGAAACAAGGTATGCTCTTTTATGGAAAAACAGTCGTAATCCCGCATAAACCAAGTAAAAGGATTTACCAACTTTCCGGCTATCTCTTTACGAAGGTATATATACGATAAAAATATATCGTATCGACGACCATCAAAATAATGTTTTAATTGCCCCGGAACATCTCGCAAAAAATTCATTCTATCAGCAATTGAAGCGTGTGGATCAGCAACCGCAGGATTTAAATCTTTCTCATGCGCAATTCGTGAAAATAACGAATATCTAATCAAATGCCAATAATATATGTCTTTATGTTTGAGTTCGAAAAGTCCATGTTCTTTTTCGAATTGCAAAAAATTTTCAACAAAGTCCTTGAAGTCTATGTTTTTTTTCTGTTTGGTCATAGTATGCACACCCTTTTAATCATGTCAAGAAGCTTGCCCGCCTGCGTGACATTGTTCTTGTTTCGCATAGCGAAATCCTTGGCTTCAAGGCCTTTAGCGTGCAGATCTTCGGCGGGCAATGACAGCACTTCCCTCAGTGTCTTGGCGTATCCTTCCACCGTCTCTTCTTCAAAGAGATATACGTACGGCAGATGGTCATCTGGCATACCCGGCAGCTTTGTGGTCAGCAGCGGAGTGCCAGAAGCCAGATATTCCATATTTTTAGACGGAAATGAGTACTTGGTGTATACCGGAGCTGTCGGCCGTGGATTGATAAGCAACATAGCCTTGATTTGTTCCTCTACAACCTTGTCGCTAGGCAATGTGCCGCCGTAGCGTATGTTTTTGTGCTTCTTAGTCAGCTCAGCCAGTTCTTGTTCATAGTCACCGTTACCATAGAACTGCAGCACAACTCCTGATATATCCGCTAATAGAAATGCTTCTACCAACATGCCTACTCCAAAAACGCGTGAAAGAATTCCAGTATACATACAAACCCGTTCTGGGTATTTTTCTTGTAATAAGTTTTCACGGTACACCATCTTCGAATCCGAGAACCCTTCGATAATAACGTGAGGACGGTTTTGCTTGTTTATAACATAATTTATCTCATTGGTTATAAGGAGATAGGCTGAAAAGCGGTTTAAATACATTTTGATAAGGGCTAATTTAAGTTTGGGGATGCGCCAGTACGTGTAACTAGGCAAGTCTAAAATCACACCAACAACCTTTGTTCTCATAATAAATTTATTAAACATAACAGCCCATGTGGTTGCTATGTTTAAGGAATCGGCGACAATAACACAATGCTGGCTTTGTCTGGTTATTCTCCATATCCGCAAAAATGTTCCTAAAAATTCGGTGACGTTGCGTAGTATTGGTATGTTCACAGAACTAACCATTTCGTACATCACGCCATTTTCAACAGTTGGTTTTGCGGAAAAGAGCAATTTACTGGAAACGCTTCTCGAAACACCGAATGTGCATACGGCTATAACATCCACGCCCGGGTGATTCGCTAGTCCCTCAACCAACAAACAGTTATATTTCTGCATAACTTGCAGAGGTGTTTTTCTGCATGAACGCAAGAAATCGCTCCATATAGTGGGAGGACTAAATTTCGACACGTATATTATTACTAGCCTATCATCAGGACTACTCATTTATTTGCACTCCAAACCACCCGGTTGATGATGCCTGTGTAGCTTTGAATCAATTTAACCACCTTGGTGGACACATTCACATCCTGATAATCTGGCGCTTTGGCGCGTATTTCGCCTTGCTCCCACATTGCCCGGGTCAACTTGACCGTTTGGAGGATCTCTTGGCTGGTTACGCCGCCTATTATAACAGAGCCTTTGTCCAATACTTCCGGTCGTTCGGTTGACGTGCGGATGAGGACGGCAGGAAAACCTAGTATGGAAGATTCCTCGGACAGCGTTCCGCTATCTGATAATACACAAAAACTCCTCATTTGTAAATGGTTATAGTCAAAAAAACCGAGAGGTTTTAGGCTACGTACAAGGTGGTGCAAGACAAGCCCGTGTTGTTCGAGGCGTTTGCGACTTCTTGGATGTACGCTGTATATTAAGGGGATCCCATGTGTCTCGGCTAAGGTGTTTAGAGCCCCTATCAATGAAGATAGCTTTTCATCTTGGTCAACGTTTTCTTCTCTGTGGGCGGAAACTACAAAATAATTGTTTTCTTTAAGCCCAAGGCGTGTCAAGATATCGCTGGATTCAATGGAGTTTTTATGCTGCATCAAAACTTCCGCCATTGGTGATCCAGTTACAAAAACGTGTTCTTTACGTATCCCTTCCGACAGCAAATAACGCCGGGAATGTTCCGTATAAGCCATATTTACATCGGAAATATGGTCAACAATTCTGCGGTTTATCTCCTCGGGTACGTTTTGGTCGAAGCATCTGTTGCCAGCCTCCATATGGAATATGGGTATTTTTAGACGCTTAGCAGAAATAGCGCACAAAGCAGAGTTTGTGTCTCCCAATATTAATAAAGCATCCGGTCTTTTTTCCATAAAAAGATTGTAGCTTCTGGAGATAATATTACCCATAGTATCGCCTAAATTCTCCCCAGCACCAGCTGTTGACAAATAAAAGTCGGGCTTGCGTAGGCCCAGTTCTTGGAAGAATATTTCATTCAGCTCATAGTCATAGTTTTGCCCCGTATGCACCAAGGTATGGTTAAAGTATCGGTCGCAAGCCTTAATGCAAGCCGAAAGCCGGATGATTTCGGGGCGTGTGCCCACAACAGTCATAACATTAAGCACGTCTAACTTCCTTTCGGGAAAACATCCTCGAAGAATGTATCTGGTACATTAGGATCGAATATTTCGTCAACCCATATAATTGTTACCATGTCGGTTTGACCTGTGTTTGTAAGTGAATGTGTGAAGCCCGGTGGTATGTCCACAATCTCGAGTTTGTCCATACTTACTGGGTATTCAATAACTTCGGCCCCGCCTATTTTGCGGAACCGTATTACGCCTTGGCCGCTTACGGTTAAAAATTTCTCGGTCTTGGTGTGGTGCCAATGGTTGCCCTTAGTATAACCAGGCTTGGTTATGCTTACGGATATTTGACCACTGTTTGAACTTTTAAACATCTCTGTAAAAGATCCACGTTCATCGGCACGCGTCAATAGGGGGTATGAAAAATCAGGCAAATAGCTAAGGTACGTACTATGTAGCTTACGAACCAGCGCATTAGACATATCCGGAGTCCTCAGGCTTTCGCGCCCATCCCGGAACGAGTTTATTACACTCGCTAAATTGCCTAACGTTATCCTGTTGACAGGGCCTGCAACACAGTACCCACTTTCCATGTCAACTCTCCCATCAATGGCACCTAAAAAGCAACGGCAGACATCATCAATGTACAACAGCTTCAACTCAAAGTCTGGATCCCGTATTTCGATAGACATCCCGTTTGCAATATTATGACAGAAAGTTGCCACCACGCTGTTATAGTTTGGGCGACACCATTTGCCGAAAATCCCCCTAAGACGATAGATGTATACGGGCGCTCCGGTGTCCTGGCCGTAGGCGGCTACAGCGCGTTCCGCCGCCTTCTTGCTTTTGCCGTAGGGGTTGTCTTCCTCCGCCTGCACGGATGAAGTTAACAGTACCGGTGGCTTCTTGCCTTCCCGGCAGTAGGACAACACCTCCTCTGTAAGCTCCTTATTGCCCCTATCAAACTCAGCATCATTATCTGGCCGGTTCACCCCTGCTAGATGGAACACAAAATCGGCCAAACAACAATACTCGACCAATTTCCCGGCTTCATTAACGTCATAACAAATCAAATTATCCTCAGGTCTATTTTGCAAAAGCCACTGCCGCAAATTCTTCCCGATAAAGCCGCTTGCGCCAGTAATTAGTATGTTCAACGCGTAGCCCCCTAAATTATTGGCAGATTAAACAACATATCTTGATTATCCATACGATTCTAACAGATAATGTGTCCAAGTTCAACCTAATGTTGTGTATTGAAATAAACGTTCGTATATTTTACAATGTGCGTATGTTTATGGAGTGCTTATAGGGGTCAGCGTCTGATTGTGATGTGGATAAGTAGACCCGTCCTCTAAACCCCTCATAAAGTTGCAAATCCCACTTAACAGACTAACTCTTAGCCCAGGCCTTTTACGCTTGTTGCGATATCGGCAGGATAGTATCTTAAACCTCTTGGTATACCTGATTGAGTGTTCTGCGCATATACGGTAACTTGAAAGAAGTTTATTTTCAATCTTCTGGGTCTTGGTCAACTTGCCACCCTTTGGTTTCTCGTGTGGGGTCCAGCTATTTTTGTGGATGTTGTAAATTCCCTGAAACCCCTATCGCCAAGGAAGCACACATCAGGGTCTGCCCAACCAAAGATGCGTTTGAAAATCGTGAAATCATGCTCACTGCCTATATTGTCTTTACGTTGCATCTCTCGTTTTGATGGCAAGGAGAATATTCCGTCTTTTATGAGGACATCCTCAACCCAAATAACGGACTTTCCAATAGCAGTTTTTGTAACGCTATAGTCGAAAGCAATGTTGCAATAAGTCCTGTACTCCCGCCAATATCCAAGAGTAATGACGATTTTGTCAAGCACAGTAAGCTTGGGTGGCTTGCCACCATTTTTGTGCAGTTGTGCGTGCGCATCAAGGAGTATGCCGTACATCTTATCAAATGTTGGCTTGTCAACGCCCAACAGCTCTTTGTATTGCCCCTCTTTCAGACTGCCTATGTGGTTCTCATTGTCAATTTTAGCCATTTAAACATCGCCCATAAAGTATTTCGGCTAAGCGTGGGGATTTTATTAGGTCAGAGGACAGGTCTAGTATATTAATGGTAAATACTGTTATAGAAAACTTTCAACCTACTTTTCATTTCGTCCCAAGAAAATGTATTTTTGTATATATTTTGTGATGTTTCACCCATTTCAACCCAGTTGTCTTTTTGTTCTATGAGTTCAATCAATCCATCGATAAATCCCTGTTTTGAATAATTTATTAAGACACCAACATTATTGTTCTGTACAATCTCTGATAATCCTGTGTTTTTTACCATGATTAAGGGTTTTCCTAACATCATTGCTTCATAAAATTTATTTGGAGCCGCATACACATGATTGCCTATGGTTGGATCGTAAATAGCAGTCAATATATCGCAACTAATCTCTAACTTTATTGTTTCATCATAAGACATTCTGCCGTAATATATGATGTTATTGTAATCACTTGACATTTTTTTAAAATGTCCTTCATATTTCCCGAAGCCTCCAATGTGAAGTTCTACGTTATCCATAATAGAAACTGCTTCGGCCATTTCTAGCAAAAGTCTATGATCCTGTAGAATGCCAACATAAGCAATTTTGGTTTTCCGTTGTTTTTCGCTGTTGTCCTTCGGCGGGTTTGTTACCGCATCAACGCTTCTAGGGCTATTATGAATTATCGCCAAGCGCTTAGGTTGAGTTCCGGCAATCTGTTCCTTTCTCTGTTCGGTGCAAATAATCACTCCGTCAGCTTTATTGATTATAGTGTTTTCAAGAAAGCGCACAACTTTGCCCAAAACGTTTTTAGGGTTAGTACTCAAATAATCGAATATGTCAAATACCAGTAGTTTTTTTGTAAATTTCGAGAGAATCAAAGATGTGAATGCAGTATCAAAATCGCAAGCATGTATGATATCAAACGTTTTTCTGTTTGAAAATAACCAAACAGCTATCCTCAATTGAAACATAGAAAACGGCATCAAGCTACGTATACCTGCTCCATACATCGCTGGCACACCAAACCGAACAATGCAAGCAGAGCCATTTTCAGATGAAAGCACCTCTGATTTTATTTTATATTTGTTTGACCTATCCCAAGCTAAAATAGTCACATCATAACCTGCTTCAATTAAACAGTCCACTTCTTTTTCGACCCTAGGATCAGGCGAAACTGGGTTCGAACGAATAAAAACGATTCTGTTACCCGTTGTCGGTAGTATTGCTTTCTCCTCCCTGCATGATCGAATTTATTGCAGCTAAAATAAGATATTGACTGCGACATACAACTGCATATTTAGTATTTTTTTACTAATACAAAAGAGACTTTTATGATCAGTCCTTTTCAAAAATTCTATCTCCAATAGACGTTAATAATTGATTGATAGGGTAGTAAATGATCCCCGCCTGATTCAATAAATATTATACAAAAAACACTAAAAGCAATAATTATACAAACCGTATAGAAGACCCGTATATCTGGCCTTCTTTCGCAGCTAATAATTTTCGGTATGGTAAATATTTGCATTATATTTAGAAAAATTGCTATTCTTGCTAACATCCATCCAGTCCAACCAGACATTGTAATGTACATTATAAGGGCAATAAAAGCAGTATTCGCAAGAATAAGACCGCCTCGATCCTCTGTCATTTGTTTGTAATATGCTAAACATCCAGCACTTACAGCTAATGACATAATTAAATTAAAATATGAAACATGAAACTCCATATACACGGTATCTCTATATGCTTCAAAGTGTGCAATGGAAAATACAATCTCGAAAAGTGGATCTTGCAATATTGCTATAGTAACTCCAGCTGCAATAATAATTACATAGTAGCTAAATTTAATCCGCAATCTTACAATAAAGCACACAAGCAGCATTATCAGTGCCGTTCTGTGAAAAGCTGAAGCTATCAACACGAATAAAACATACATGAACATGTTATCTCTTTTAATGTACCTATAAGCCCAAACGCATATTGCCACAGCTATATAATTCCTAACCAAACCAAACGACAGAAAATAATGACCTAATGCAAAAAATAAAAAATAAGAGAGCGCAGGATATACTGAATTCTGTTTGATCGCTAAAAATATCAATAAAATTACAATAAATCCAGAAACAGCAAAAATATATTGTGGTGATGGCGAAAAAATGAATACAAACCTAACCAAAGCTTCAAAACCAAACTCCATATACGTTTCCATGCCATAGCTATTGATTAGCCTGAAAAGCCTTGTATAGGATTCCCAATCAAATCCAATGTTATAGCGCAAAGCGGATACCATTAAAGGAATAGTAAATGCTAAGCAATACAATACCAGCCGTGTGAATTTTATTTTAGAGGTGTTAGCCGATCCATTATTATCAGCAATGTATGGATTTAATCGGTCAGCCCAGTATAGCGTAAGAGTACTGATTATCACCATTGATAAATATACTGGCAATATTGTTCACCACCTATCAAGTTAAGTGATCCATACGAGCCCAACAATCTGTTTTTCTGCCAATCGGGCAAGCATCAGTTCTCTCTCAACTTCCGGTATTGTAGAAAAAGCGTTCTGTTCTACCAACAAGATACCATCACAATTTATTAGCGCGCGCGTTGATTTTGGGCTGACTAGAATGCTCTCTCCAAGTATACAGAGTACACCGTCAACAGACAGACCTACGCTAACATCAGAATGTATATTCGTTAACTTGGGTAACGGGATAGTGCCTGTAATAAACAGCCTGTACCCTTGCGCTCTTTCGCCAAGGGATATCGCTATATCTGCGCATATTTTTTCTATAGCGTTGCTGTGCGTAAGATGTGATACTCTATTGCCGTCAACCAAATCAATCCAGTTATCGACAAAGGACAATACACGGCGTTTATCATGTTTAAGTATAGTCACGGGTATAGTGCAATCCAATTTTTTTATAATATCACTAGAATCTCGGACTTTTTGGCTCATGATATCAAAAAAGAATGCTACAACGATACCAAAAATCAACCCTCCAATTAAGCCTACAGCACCATACAGAAACGAACTTCTCAGCGCAACAAACAATCGCGGTGATTGTGGTTGCATGTCCGTCTCTGACAATTTTGATGCAGCCAACTCACTTTCAAGGCTTCTAATTATAGATTGTTCCTCTTGCAAAAAATTCATAATTTCAACTTTACGCTGAAACAATGCTATATCAAAACTAGGAGAGTCATCCATATTAATTCTTTGAATAGAGTAATTCTCGCCAAAAATGTGATATAAGTCAAGTGTCTCAAAATATTCCTGCACGATATATGCAACGGATATACAAAATTCCGGGGTATCGCCGAGAATAATAACTTCCAGTATTCCTTGTATATGAGGTAACTCTCTGACCGTTATAAGCTCCTCTAAATGACTAGCAGGTATGGCACTGGTCCTGTCCAATCTTAATGCAACCCACTCATAAAATCCCCTGCTCTGCGCAAACCAAGCATATATATTCGTAAGATGCGCTAAGTTTACTAAATCGCCGTCAACAGAAATGTTCATATAAAAAGACATGGAATAAGAACTGTCTAGAGTTACTTGCTCTAACAAATTTAGGCGTTCGCTAAAAATCATCGCAGAACGCTCAAGATTTAGAATTTGTATCTCAGCTTCTGATATATTTACAAGTTCCGCAATATATACAACTTCATCAGGCATATCTGCTATTAGAAGAGATCTCAGCTGATATAATCTAAACCCTCCAAAAATAAAACTACAAAATATCATCAATAATAAAACAGCCCGCCAACTGCGTAAAAGTTTTATTAAAAACTCTCTAAAGTCAAATACTTCTTCCACTTGCATTCTCCTTTGATTTATTAACTCTGTGCTTATTGCATATAACAGGTATATATACCCGCCATCCGTTTCAACGCATTTTCAAGCGAAAACTTTTTTGTGTCCTGCATACCTATACTGCTAAGTTCTTTTCTTTTGATCGGATTTTGGTGTAACTGCTCTATAGCCGATATAAAAGCGGTCTTGTCCCTTATGTCAAAAAGAATTCCCGCACCGTTTGAAAGCAGATCTACATGTCCTCGTATTTTCGAGCAAACGACAGGTAATCCCGTTGCCATGCCCTCCAGTATGTTTATTGGCAATCCTTCTTGAAAACTTGAAGATACTTGAATATCAGCGATACGGCACATATCAGGGATATTCTTGCAAAATCCAAGAAATACTACTGAATTTTCAATACCTAGATGCTTTGAGAGATGCTTCATATCCTCCAAAATTGAACCTTTTCCAGCCAGCAACAGCTTTATGGAGGGTATTTTACTTGTCAGCTCTTTAAACGTCTCCAGCATGAACCGGTGATTTTTGCGGGGAATGAACTCTGCCGTATAAAGCAAAATTAAATCATTGTCGCTGTAACCGTGAATATTTCGCAGCTTTGACTTTTCCTCCAAGCTTACAGGCGCAAACTTTGTCAGGCTCACACCAACACCGTCTATTTTTTCTACCTTACCCGCCTTAAAGCTTTTAGCAACAACGTAGTCCTCTTCGTTCATAACAACTAAACAGTCTGTATATTTTGACAGGAACTTCTCTACAGGGTAATATAGCAACCAATTTTGCAACGGAGCGCCCTTATAAAAATGAAAACCGTGGGCGGTGTACAGCACCTTTGTGCCGAGTTGCCGTGCGTTTCTGGCCGCTAATCGTGTAATAACACCCGCCATGGGTGTGTGGCAATGGATAATATCATATTTCTCTGCGGCAATGATGTTCTTTAGCTGCCCATACGCCCGAAAGTTATCCACACTTTGAGGCGAACGATTAAAACTTATGCAAAAATGCTTGTTGGCATGAGTTTCTCTCAAATCATCCCTACAAGCATAATGAACTTCCCATCCTTGTTCCTTAAACCATTGCATAAACGGCTCGTTGAAAATTGCGCTTACCGCTACAGTTGAGGTAAACAGCACTTTTTTCATCCTACTACCCCGCTCTACATAGTTGCACAATTTTCAAAAGTATATCGAAGAAAGGGTGATTTGTCAAGTTTGGCCGAAATTTGATTGTACAGTGAATAATTTAAATCACGATACGCCTATCCTCAGTCTCCAGAGTTCTCCGGACATAACGCCTAGGCATACCCATAACAAGGGCCTGTCGATGGGCGTATCCACCTGGAAGAAGCCCAGTATAAGGCAACTTAGGCTTGCCGCGCCAAAAGCCAACAAGATCGGGCTGTCATAAGCTTTTTTGATAGCCGGCAGGAAGATGCCGGCAAGGAAGGTCAAATAGGCAGCTAGAGCAGGCAGGCCAAGATTTACCGCTATTTGCAGATATGTGTTATGGGCTGTGTCATAAACCACCCTGAAGCGTTCCATAGATTCCTGCTGAAATTCTTCGCCCATCGCTAACAGGAAAGTACCCGGCCCAGTACCCAGAACAGGATTATCCATAATCACCGGTAAGCTTCTCAGCCAAACAAAACCTCGGCCGCTGCCGAAATGGTCGTCCACCCTGCCATGCATCATTTCACGCGCCTGCCAAATAATATTATTGGGCTGACCTTCTCTGCGCGCTCCTTCAACTTCGACTAGAACCAGGCCACCTAGAAGCACTGTAATCAATAGCACCACACCGGCGATTTTCATAGGCCGCTGAGGCCATACTTTAACAAACAAGATTAATACAAGCCCTAATAATGCAAGCAGCGCAGCAAGACCAAGGAACAGTCCAGGGTTTCTGGGCACAAAATTACTTATAAAGTTCCGATCTCCCCAAAACGGCGATAGCTCTGTTTCGGCCTGGATCTGTACCAATGTCAGATAGTGGCTATAGACCGCAAAAACAGCGCTCCAGCTAGCTAAGGTGATCAATATCTTCCCAAGGCGGCGGTGATCTGCAACCCAGTAAGGAATTGCAAACCCCATTGCCCCAATAAGACCCAGTCTGGCCCCATCTTGTCCAAGGCCAGCTATAAACAGCAGGCTGAACGCCAACGCACTGGCCGTCACATAAATAATACCCCATTTAGAATTTTCTCCGGCAAAAAGACCAGCAAAAAGCACCGCAGCAAGCGCCCCATAGGCGGAAACAATATTGACGTTGCCTAGTGTTGTGCGAAACAGCCGGATAAATCTTGAATATAACTCAACATACGCAGGCGTACTTGGTTCAGGTGCCATAAAGAAACCCGAACTTAGCAAAATATCATGACCCATAAACTGCATGATACCGTATAATGAAACCAACATAGACCCTGCCGCAAAGATCAAAAAGTGTACCCGCCTAGGCTTGTACCACCGAGCGATAATAAAGAATGTTAGTACATAACACAGAATCAGCCGGAAACTTTCCCAACGGCCTATCTGGTTACCTCTCCAAACAATTTCTTGATACTGTGAAAACACCGCACTCAACAACGTAAACATTAGGAAAACCACAAGAGCCCATTCCGCCACAGATAAATAACGAGTCAGCTCGCGCACAACAAAATAGTCTTTCACACAAAAGCGATTCGTTGTCAGAAATAATATCCCAATAATAGTAATTGTGGCAGCAAACGTAACAGTCATGAAAATATCTGCCTTATCATAGGTTATAAATCCATAATGAGTCCTGGTAATATACAACGGAAAAGCGGCAGTTATCACGACAAAAAAAACGGCAGATACAGCGTCAAGGGCCTTGATGGCAAGGTTATTGTTCTTTTGGTCAGTTTTATTCACGGTTTTTCCTTCCTACTTAACAATATCGTTACCGAATCGAGACGATTCTAGCATATAATTCACCCAAGTTCAACATAATGTTATGAAAGTCTACACCGCGGATCTACAACAAGAACTTCAAAGGCATAAATTTGACAAAAACTGCATTAGGATATAGAATAAATCCATGGAGTGTGATACTAAGGATGAAAAAGATACCACTGTCTACACCTACAATGAACGGCACAGAGCTGGCCTTGGTTCAGGAGGCTTTTGATACAAACTGGGTTGCCCCACTAGGCCCACACGTAAACGCTTTTGAAAAGGAATTGGCGGGATATGTTGGTGTTTCCCATGCAGCGGCGCTATCTGCCGGCACGGCGGCCATGCATTTGGCGCTTAAAGCGGTTGGCGTTGGCTCCGGGGACATTGTTTTTTGCAGCGACAAGACGTTTGCGGCGACATGTAACCCCATCAAGTACGAAAACGCCGTACCGGTGTTTATAGACAGCGAAGCTGACAGCTGGAACATGTGCCCCAAAGCCCTAGAGGCAGCCTTTGCCAAGTATCCGCAAGTTAAGGCGGTTATTGTGGTGAACCTTTACGGCACACCCGCACAGCTGGATGTACTTGCGGATATTTGCCGCGCACACGGGGTTCCGCTTATAGAAGACGCGGCCGAATCATTGGGCAGCACAATAAACGGCAAACAAACAGGATCTTTTGGGTACATCAGTATACTTTCCTTCAACGGGAACAAAATAATAACAACATCCGGCGGCGGGATGTTGCTGTGTGATGATGAGGAAGTTACAAAGAAGGTAACGTTCTGGGCCACGCAAGCCCGGGATAACGCACGGCACTACCAGCACACCGAGTTGGGTTATAATTACCGCATGTCCAATATTTGCGCGGCAATCGGTCGCGGGCAGCTTACAACGCTGGATTTAAGGATATCACAGAAGACCGCCATTTATAACACTTACGCGGCAGCCTTTAAGGGACATGAATGGATTCGGATGAACCCTGTGCCGGATAACTGTGTTTCGAATTATTGGCTTTCGTGTATGACGCTGGAACATGGCTGCCCCGTAACTCCGCTGGAAATTATGGAACATCTGGAGAAAGAGAATGTAGAAACTCGGCCAACTTGGAAGCCGATGAGCTTGCAACCGTATTATCAAACCTGTGATTTTATCACAACAACACCCGTTGCTGTTGGTCACGATATATTTGCGCGCGGGCTGTGCCTGCCGTCTGATGTGAAGATGACGTTGGAAGAGCAAACCCGCGTTTGTGATATTATTTTGAACATGTTCCGAGGTGCCTAATGTACCGCAAGTACGGCAAACGCCTATTTGATATAATCGCCAGTTTATGCGGGCTTGTGGTTTTGTTTCCGGTGTTGCTTGTTGTGGCTGTACTGGTTAGGATGAAACTTGGTTCCCCGGTATTGTTCAGCCAAGAACGCCCGGGGCTTCGCGGTAAGATATTCAGGATGTACAAATTCCGCACAATGTCCGATAAACGTGATAAGCATGGAAATCTACTGCCGGATGCCGAAAGGCTGCCCCCATTCGGGAAAACGCTACGCGCTACCAGTCTGGACGAATTACCCGAGCTTTGGAACATACTACGCGGCGATATGAGTGTTGTAGGCCCACGGCCGCTGCTTGTGCAATACCTTTTGCTGTACAACCAAGAGCAAAAACGCCGCCACAACGTAAGACCCGGCCTTACAGGCCACGCACAAATAAACGGCAGAAATGCAATCAGCTGGGAACAGAAATTTACCTTGGATTGCTGGTATGTAGACAATATCAGCTTTCTTGTTGATATGAAAATTATATTTATAACCGCGGCAAAGGTGCTTCGGCGTAAAGGTATATCCTCCGGGGCAAGCGTTACAATGGAACCGTTTACGGGTAGTAAGAAAACTTGTCAAAGCTAGGAGAATCAACTTATGGCATGTAAAGATTTAGTTATCATTGGCGCGGGTGGGTTTGGGCGTGAGGTTCTGTGGCAACTGCAAGAACTTGACCAGTATAATATACTCGGCTTTATTGACGACAACCCATCATTACAAGGACAACAAGTAAACAACACTCCCGTATTAGGGGATAACCAATGGTTACTACGCTACCCGAAAAATATCAACGCCGTTATTTGCGTTGCAAACCCAGAAATACGCAAAGCCATCTATAATGAACTTAAAAATAATTGTTTCATCAGTTTTCCTAACATAATAGCAAAAGATGTGCGCTATTCAGATTTTGTTAAGTTCGGACAAGGCTGTATTATTTGTCTGTCCACAACAATTACAGTTAACATAACTCTTGGGGACTTCGTAATTATAAACCCACATTGCGCCATAGGTCATGATGCTGTTTTAGATGACTTTGCAACATTGTATTACGATGTTAACGTTGCTGGAAGAGTACATATTAAATCTTGTACCGAAATCGGCACCGGAACAAATATCATCCAAGGAAAAACTATCGGCGAAAATGTTATCGTCGGCGCGGGTTCCGTTGTTGTAAAAGACATCCCCGCCAACTGCACGGCAGTTGGGTCACCGGCGAAGCCTATCAAATTCCACGGTTAAAAATCGGTGCATTCCCAGTCTTTATTTTCTTGCAAGCATAGATAACGTATATACACGCAATCGAAATCGGAAATTTTAGGGCGCTGCCCTATGACCCTGCCGCTATTTGTTTGCGTAAGTTTGAAGCAGACTCGTAGCGGTTTTAATATTTTTTGGCCGTTTGTTTTACGTTAATACATATTAGCGTAAATGAGCATCTCACCAAAATAGTCCACGCGTTCATGGAATATCCTACTATTGATGGTGCCGCTATTGATCGTTACATTCCTATAATGTGGATTACTTTATTATGTGTCATTAAGACGGAGTATTTTTTTGCGCTGGAATTTTACAGATGATATTGTTAGATAAATATATGGTTTTTGATGGAGATAGAATGTTCAACAAAGCCATAAATACATGAGTTTTAGCTGTTCCCTTTATTGACAATACTCAATTGAAAACTTTTGGTCTTGGCTAAAGTCTAAGTTGAAGTAAATTGTTTATAAATATAATGATTTCGATGAAGCCTTGCGCTACTGTTTTAATATTGTTTGAGTATAGCATCACCTACGAAAGACTTTGCCTAATTACGGAGATTTATGGATGTTTTGATGGGTTGTTTTTAATGCTAAATTGGTATATATTATATTATGATATTATTACATATATTACTAATGTTATGTATTATATGTATATACGTATATTTTGTATATTATGCATTGTACTCACTATAAAAATCCCATGAGATGGGGGTTTACAATCTTGGTTGATATGAAGATAATCAACGTAGGGGCATATGTCCGGGTTAGCACTGACGAGCAGACCGGGGGCGGTTACAGCTTACAGATTCAGCGCGAACGTATTGCTGCGCAAATTGTTGCGAAGGGCTGGGAACTTTCGCGTACTTATGAGGACTGCGGACAGAGCGGCGGTAAACTGGACCGCCCTGCGCTCAACAAAATGCTGGACGATATCGGAGCCGGCGAAATACAAGCCGTTGTGATATACAAGCTGGACAGGCTAAGTCGCAAACAACGCGACACCATGTACCTAATAGAGGACGTATTCCTTCGCCACGGCGTAGAGCTGGTTAGTATATCTGAAAGCCTGGATACCTCCAGCCCCGCCGGGCGCGCGATGATCGGCATGTTGTCCGTATTCGCGCAGCTTGAACGGGACACCATAACAGAACGCCTAAGTAGCGGCCGCAAGCAAAAAGCCAAAACAGGCGGATACGCCGGCGGTAACACAGCAATAGGCTACGCAACCGAACGCGGCAAGAAAGCATTGTTCGCAGACAGCAACAAAGCCACTGCCGTACGCCTAGTATTCGAACTGAACGCACAAGGCTTGAAATTACAACAAATTGCCGATAAACTGAACGCAGAGGGCCACACCACAAAACAAAACGCAAAATTCCGCCCCACACAGGTAATGCGGATACTACGCCGCCGCGAACTGTACGAGGGCACCTACACATACAGTGGTGTAACAGCACAGGGCCGCCATTGCGCTATAATTGAATCACATTAACAGAGATGAATGCAGTGCCTTATTAAGACC
>Ga0123352_10005597_pt1 | contig 18976 bp, 7 predicted proteins | sample TergutLab28metaG_FD_89700 | JGI IMG/M metagenome (GOLD analysis project Ga0123352, IMG submission 89700) | Labiotermes labralis P1 segment gut microbial communities from Petit-Saut dam, French Guiana - Lab288 P1 | ecosystem: Host-associated > Arthropoda: Insects > Digestive system > Gut ... | reverse complement strand
GTATTGTACGCAAATAAAAAAAAAAAAGAGGGGAGTTTTGGTGTGGGGGGGCGGCGTCCTGGTGTGTTTTGTGGTTGGTGAGTTGGGGGGGGGGGGGGGGGGGGGGGGGGGAACCGGCTCAGTCAACAGCGATGCTTAATAGCAAAACAAAATTAGTTTTCTTTACAGACTGGCCTCTTAGTTCACTTCAGCCAAATACAGTAGGTTAGTTTCAGTCAGTGATGACTTTCCTTTTTTTAGTAAATATTTTAAAATGACTTTTTTTTGTCAGCCTTTTGTGCAAGCATGCTAACTGTATATAATTTGGTCACCCTCGCTACAGGACATAGTGCTTTCACGTCCTAGTAGTTAAGGTAGAAACTTCTTGACAAAGTTTTAAGTTTATGAATATGCAAATCTTAATGGTTTAATGCACTGAGGCCATTTAACCACGTCTTCAGTAACTCATATTACACAGTATCATCTACTACAATGATCAGTACGTAGTTACTCCTAAATTACGGTAAACTCTTCTGACTTGATTTCAACTTTGATCACGGCCTTTGCATCGAAGACTGTGGAATAAGCCGGAAACCTTTGTTGAGAGGAATGGTTAAATTCACCAACAAACTCTGTTAGCAAATTTGACACTAAAATTAATCTCCATTATATATGAAGATTCACTTCTTACATCGCAGAGAACAAAGTGGGCTTCCATTAGAAAGGAAAATTGGTTAGCTTTGAATGAGGGGAAAAAAACAGCTGTTTGTGTTAAGAATTATTCGATACACTTCAATATATTTGGTGGGTAAATGTATAGTTTCTTAGTGTCACAGAAAGTGGTATGTATGTTAACCACCGGGCTTTGAAATTTTAATGATTGAGGTATTCGAGTGGAGAGTTAAACCTTTTCATATCGTGTACAAAGTCCCAACCACTTGAACTGTAGTGTTATCGTGGTCAACCTGCCAGCGTCAAAACGGCAGATGTCCCCATGTTTTTTTTAACGGCTCCAGTTTATTTTCTCTTTTTTGTTTTTACACTAAACCCTAACCCGTAAGTACACATATAACTGACCTGGTTAATTCTGTAAATAATTTGCAATTAGTGTGATTCGAGTATCACATCTCGTCATTTCCACCCTACCACTCCCCCAGATCCTGCTGTCCCAGCAGACTCATTGTAACTTCCCCTGTAGCGTAACGCTGCATGGAATGTATAATATACAAAGCACAAGGCACAAAATATATATATATATATATATATATATATATATATATATATACACACATATATGTTGGGGCAATGTGATCATTATTACTCGCATTAAAGTTCAGACAACATTGTTTACCGTATACGGTTGTAACAGTGTTTTCACATTGAAATTTATTACGTACCCAATTTAAACAAAATGTTTTCGCAATGGTTTATTTACATATTGGATAATGTTTACAAATCATTATTCTTGGAATATCTTGTACAAAATCATGTTGACTATGTTTACAAAACAGGATATAATGTTGTGCTGTCATACATATTGTAAATGCTTTAAATTTTTACAAAGTTGGTGTAGAGTTTTGTGTTAGGCATGAACTTTCAATGACCACAGTGAGTGTATAAACTTAGATCTCTCGAACAAAGTTCGAAAATTACAATTAAACTCGTGATAGTCTGCATTTTTTTAACCCCCTCACAACAACAACATTCAGAAAATTGTTAGTTAACTCCGCCATGTCCGCCCATCCATCCTTCATTCTGAATGGAACAACTAAAAAAAAGCAAAATTTGCTAAACATTTGTCGACATATTCCCAGTTGGATTAAACCCGGATAAAAATTAGAGGCAGAAATAAATTATATTAAATGAGGAAAATTTCAAACATATGGGGTTGACGCTTTCAAATCAAAGTTGTGTGTACAAAGAAACTAAGAATAGATAAAATTCATATATTTACTACAATTTATTCCGAAGATTTTCATTTTTCCCCGTTTGCTGCCTGAAAATATAGCCTATGTGAAATTACGCAAAACTATGCTTGAAGTGTACTTATGTACAGGCGTGAAACTTGTTTTCTTACGCTGGGGGCAATTCGTTGGCCTGAAAGCAAGAACGTAACAGGAAGCTCGAGAAAACTGAATAATAAGAATATTCTTGATATTTGCTGTTCATCAAATATTTTTCATGCTGTCAAATAAAAGAGGATGAGATGAACGGAACACGTGGCAAGTATGTTGTTGGAAAAGAAATGCAAAGACGAACTGGTGGGGATACCTGAAGCAAAGAGACCACTTGGAGGACTTGGATGTAGATAGAAAGATAATATTAAAAGTGTAGAGTGGTGCAAGCTGGATTAATCTGGGTTATGATAGGAGGAAATGAGCAGAAGAATGAGATGCAGGAAAAGAGGAATAGAACACTAAAGATTATATGAGATAAAGAATTGAAGAAAGCACAAGTTGTTGATAAGGAGAGGAGGAGCTGGCACAGATTTTAAGAAAAGATTGAGAGAAAATGGAGGAAGGATTATGAAATGGAGATGAAAGGAAATAGCAGAAAATTATGAGACAAAAACAAAATATGACGTTGGAAGGTAAGGAGGGCGATATGTAGAAGAACGAAAGGAAAGTGAAGAAGTACCCCTTCCGGGCTGTGAACTTGTCTGTCTGTTCAATATTTAGGACTGGCTGCAGAACGAATTCCTTATAGTCCCTCATAAGGGTCAGACGGCGGTTGCTCATATATCTACCGGCGTCCCCTGGATGTCGGGCTATGAATTATGGGCGCCTGCGAGGAAATTCCAGTGCACCAACATTCCCTCGTCACTGGAACGGAATGTTTGAAATACTTTCTTTTATTCCTAGTTTCTCTATTGAATATTTCGGATCGCTCTATCAATCACGTGAAGAAATACGAACTTCCGAACCCTTCAAAGGAAAATTTTTATTAAAGATATAACAGAGTTACTGAAAACGATGAATTTCAAATATCTGTAGGTTATAATAGTTCTCAAATGTTTCCGTAAACGTTGTATATAGATCACCTAAAAACAGACAAGGCAGTGATATTAAAATTCTTGAGATGAATTGCGAAGTTACGTCATCCAGTGATACTTCTAAGTGTTTTGCATACACAAGTAATAGCATCGAAAATTAGAATAATCATGAATTACGAATTCGAGAGGTTGCTCAAGGAAGGTGGATGCCAAAATTTTAAGGTTCTAATCCTGAATTTTCCGGAGGGCAATGGAGAAAACAGCACCTTATTTGGAATCGCAGGTCTGTGGCCGAGAATCGATTTCTGGGCCTCCATAATTACGATGCGAAGGAGCCAAATTACGTATATCTATCTACGTAAACACAGAAAGCTTCTTATTAAAAAAAAGTTAAACCCTTTAAAGCGTACTGGTTATTATATGTCATGTCAGGTTAAAACATAAAGTTTCTGGATTTTTTTTTACATAACAGGTTAGCTTATTTATATGTTCCGTAAGATATGTACAATGAACTGCGTTTACTTTCCTATGCAGCACTCATTGGTTCATATTTGTAAAGGAAGCACATTGTGCTCAGTGTGAAGTGCGAAATGTAGGCTGTGCCGAAATTATTACTTTCCTTTTTTATTCGGAGAATATTGTGGGTGGTGGGGGAATTAGGTTAGGTTTCAGTGATGTATTCTTGCTTTCAAAATTATAGCGAAGTCAAAGATCGATTTTCAGAGTTGTATAAACATAGTGTCGGTGGAGAATAGGATTCAGTACTAGAAATTTGTGTGAGGTTGATTGTCAAGAAGAAAGTACGATGGACAAATTATGGCAAAGAAATTGTTAACTTAGGATAAAGTCCAGTGCTGAAGATTTGTGAACGTATTGTTGACTAAGAGTAGGTTTCAGTTGCCTTGATTTTTAAAAAAAAACTACCTAAGGACTGAGAGATTTTCGAGCAAAATGTTGTCTAAGGATGTGCATCAATATTCTCCTTTTTTGAGTAAAATTCTATTTAAGACTTTGGTCTTTTGAAGTAGTTTTGTGAGAAAAGTGATGTTTAAGTATGGGGTCTAACAACATAATTTTGTGAGCAAAATGATATCTGAGGATGGGATCTAATAATATAATTTTGTGTTAAACTGCTGTCTAAAGTAGGGTCTAATAGCAAATTTTTGTGAGGAAAATTCTGTCTAAGGATGGGGTCTAATATTATACTTTTATAAACAAAGTGCTGTCTAAGGATACGGTCTAATAGCATATTTCTGTAAAAAAAGTGATGTCTAAGGATTGAGTCCAATAATGTAATTTTTGTGAGGAAAATGTTATCTTAAGGCAGGGGGACCAGTAATTTCTCTTAGTTTTATAAGCCAAACCGTGCCTTTAAGTAGCTGGATTAAAATGATAGAGAATGATGGACCCATTTGTTTTCATGTAGTCAACTGAGCGAATTGCTATCTAAAGATCAGGCCCATCAGGACAATTTGTGAGGTACATGATAAGAATGATACGGTCCAGTTTCAGAGGTTTGTGTAGAAATTTGTCACTAAGGGAGGACTCCAGTACAGACGTTTTGTTGACACTGTGATGTCTCATGATAGGGCACAGTGCCAGAGATTTTTAAAGGAAATGATTGCTAAGCGTAGAGTCGAGAGGAAGGTTTCTGTGAGCAAGTGGTGGCTAAGTGATAGGATCCAGTGGCAGTAACATGTTAACAAAGTCAACGTCTTTCGGTTTTAATAAGAGTGCCTATTTTTTTGACCAACTGAGGAAGGCCTATATTTGTAAGCAGTTATTTTCGATTATGTTGTGTGCTGTGTTTTAGACGCTTCTGTAAAAAAGCCTGATCCTCTCAGGGTTGACGGGAGTAGTGTTGTTAAGTGTTAGAGCATGTACACGCGAGGTCCCTGAGACCCAGAAGCGGTGAACAAGTTACTAAGATTCGCTTCAGACCAATAGGATCGACGGATGCGGAATTACGAGTGACGGCCTTTAGTGTGTGAACCAAAAGTCGTCCTCAAAAGAGCCCTTTTACTCAGTTGCCTGTTTACTGTGCCCGTTGGGTTTTTACTTCTTCTACATTCTCTCCCACATCCTTGCGCCCCAAGGACTGCCTGCTTGCATAATCCAAACACCTCTTAATTTTAAACTAAAGATAAAAAGAAGCAAGTTTCTCCGAAAATCCGGAAATACAGATAATTTCCTCGGTGTAACAATACTCAAAATAAATTTATTAAAAAAATAAATCACCGTGAAAACTTGAAAACATTATTTTGGTGAATTATTTAGAAATTTGTTTGGGGCTCCTTGGCTTAATATTTTACATATACTAACACAGAACGTCACAACACTGACACACATTTAGGCCTATTAGAAGCAAGAACTTGAAATCCCAGTTTTGGTAATGTTGTAGCCCATGCTGTTCTTAGACCATTGTGATTGGCACTAAGCTAAATCGATTCTGAGGAAATGTTATGCTTTACAGCATTAGGCAATTACAGTGCTAATGCTTTGAAACAGTGCTTCAGTAATGTAGAGTTCTTGTATTAGATTGGAAATGTGATTATCAGTGATGCGTGACGTATTATGTCGCCACTTTTATGATAAGATTTTCGCGGATCAAATACAACGGCGCTGATGAAATTCGTTTTTATTGTCACTGAAGTCTAACTACACAATGTTTGGGAGCCAAATATTTTTCCTTCATATCTGCTGAAACGTATCCTAGGTGTATGTGATAAGTCGACACGTTATATCGCCTTAGAATGTAGATAAACTGCTGTAGGTTTTGACATCTTTTCTGACGTTCATGACACCTTAAGACCCACGACATGAAAGATTATCTTTCATACTTCGGTCTACTTTCCACACCACCGTCACGCAATGCTGATTTTATCATAAATGTGACCACGACGACGAGAGGAGAGATGAATTATAATATCATATTATATTCGCTGTCTCGTCACAGACGACGAAAAATATCGTCAACATCTAAACGAAAGATTCTTTTATGGGATAAGAGATTTTCAACCATGTGACGTACGGTGTCCATATTCAGTTCTCAAGCCATGATGAAATTTGGGGTTACTTTTAGAAGCAGCGAGTAGAGTAGTTTTTATTCACTTAAACACCACTTTTATCTCAAACAGTCGTCAGTTACAATATGAATGTACGTCAGTCTGTTTTCACTCGGATTACACATAGGCCAATCAATACTGCTTAATTCACCGTACGGTTTTAATATAATCAATTGTTCTCGTCAGTCTTAAAACTAATTTACAGCACACCAAAGGCACTAAGTTCAAAGGCAGTAACATTAAGAATATCACAAAATTAATAACGCGACAGGTGTCACAATTCTCGGGGTTAGGACTTGTTGCTTCTTTTGATTTATCGAGATGTGTTCCAAATATATATTGTAGATCTTAGTACCTTCTATGCATAAATTTCTGAAAGAGATAAATTTTAGACACAAAGTCTAAACAGAAGATGTATTAAAGTGAATTTTATCCAGTATAATTTTAGGCTGCGTAACTAACGTTACAGCCTAATGAGAGTTTACAGTGGCGGGCTGTTCTGAACACAAACATAAACTTCGGCTTTCACAACAGAAGGGGATATTTTATCTGAACTACAGTTGTCTACAATACAGCTCTGATCGCAGTGGCCGCGCGATCTAAGGCGTGGGTCTGCGACCTCTCGCTTGCTGGGAATGCGGGTTCGAATTCTGCCGGGGGCGTGGATGTCTTCCTCTTGATAGAGTTGTGTGTTGTCAGGTAAAGTTCTCAGCGTCGGGGAGATCACTCGCCCAAAGGAGTCATATCTAGCTTGGTATGCGTGTGTGTATGTGTGTGTATGTGTATGTGTATGTGTGTGTGTGTGTGTGTGTGATCGTGGGGTCCCTGGCCCACTTTGGCCTGTTGCACCATGAAAATAAAAATAAAATAAATTACAAAATATGTGGTGGCAAAGTTGACTGATAAATTCCTGTTTGTTCTGGATATGTCGGAATATGAATGAAAATGTAATTTGCCCGATACGTTTGATGTAAATTCCATAACATTAAATCGAATCGGGATCGTCTGGTGGTGTTGGAGATACAAGGTGGAGGCGCCCTTTCTTTTATGCGTTCTGTTAGTGTATTTCGTGGGAGGAAAGAACAAGAAATGCCTAAGTCTTTTGTTGCTGATATTAAAGGCTAAATAAATGTAAATTTGCGTGAGTTCAGGCTTCCGCCGCAATGTAAATGCGATCTGCGCTCTTTTGGGATTCTACGCTGCGTAAAATTCCAAAAACAGCACATATCTAAATGTAAATTTGGTTTAGTAGAGTGTAAAGAAAGAATAATTATTTTTCCTGAGTCATATATGGAGTGTAAATTGCTGGAAAATTACATGAATTTCCGTAGTAAGTATCTGTTCTATTAGCGATACGTTACTTTCGTCTGCCATTTGGTATGTGTAAGCATTATAAGTTATTTTACCTCGCAACTTTCTAGTTACTACTGCTGTGGTAGAAGTGCCATTGGTGGAATTTAAAAAATTATGTTATTATCTAAGATAAAAACACTATACTTTCTTTACAGAGAGCAATCTGTTAATACTGTTTGTGAAAGTAATTGCTGTTTGTTGTGAGATTCACACGAAATAACTAAAACACACTTCGCAGGAAACTTCGAGAGCTTTATATTGTTACACCATGTGGTAAACGTATTCAACGCTGTTCTGTGAAGGGCCAAAGAGTAAATGAAGTGATGTGTGTAGAATGTCATAATGGAAGGTGGAAAGGAACACAAGGAGAATTGTGTGCTGCAAAGCATTTACAGGACATGTCTGGCTCTTTTCCTTCTAGCTTCATAAATTTACACTGATTTAGTAAAAAGAAAATATCGTTGGGTCTTTCGTTTTTTCCTAAATAAATAAATGGAACTCGTTTAAGAGAAAATACATTTTTATGTGCAGGACACGAGTTGTGATACTTCAATTAATACCACTGTACGTCTGACGAAAACAAATTTTGATGTTCGGTTATCTTTTTTTTTCTTCAAGTAAAATGCAATGTTAATAAGTCACTATTCTTAAAAGGAAAGTGCTTTTTATTAGTATTATAAAAATACTATGAAATACTTATTGAAAGATAGTTTCCAAAAAGAAAGTTCGGTCGTACGATTCCCTCATTGGAGGGTACGAAGGAACAGAATGAGACGCTAAGAACTTTATGGAGAGAAGAGGAAATACTGTAATGGTAGTGTGAGAGTAGTTGTATTGTCGTAGAATGGAGAGCCAAATGGGAGACCAGACTAATGTAAAGAGATAATTATTTAAAGAATCTTTGCTCCGTAGGAACTTGGTGTTCTATGAATAAAGGAAAAATTAAAAAAAAACATTTATTTTCTCATCATATTCTCATCCTATTCAATATAAACTCTTTTTATTCTGATAGGTTAGTAGGTACTATACGTCAAAAAATTCGACTTCAGATCTTTACTTTATACTATTCGACACTGACGACGCATGCCGTCTGTCTATGTATAGTATTACTTATACTAATTAAAGAATTGGTGAATTTCACCCTAAAACATGTTATTTAAGCCCATAGGAGGGGAGAGGAATCGCTCTTTCTTTAACGCAGCGATGGATGGGGGTGGGTGGTCAGCACCACGCTCCGGCCCCAGGTCCTGTCTGGTCCGATAGGGAAAAGCTCCCCCACTTCTCCCAAGATTCGATTCCCGGACCGTCCAGACCGTAGCGAGCCGCTGCAACCAACACCTATACTACCTCCCACAAAATTAAATAGCGCTGCAGCTTGATTCGATTCTTGAAATGGGTTTACGATCACTTCGGTTCGATACCTAAAGCCGAGTTGCTCACTCAACAGAGACCGTGGAAACACAAGGGCAAAAATGTAGAAATCATTGTTAATATTGGCCAGGGGAATCATTTGTTGAGGAATCATTTCATCGAAAGATAGGTGTTATCAAAAGACAAGGCAGAATTTATGTATTTCAATCACTATCATTTTATAGCTTCACATTCTGGCGTCATTTGCGAATAATGATTTAGAAAATATGTGTTAATAAACGGTAGTTTCTTAATTTAAGAATTTATGTCGGAATTTTGCTCGTTGCTGCCAAACAGGAGTGCCAACCACTCAACTGTTATTTTTGATAAAGAAGAAAAAATTAACCTACAATCTTGTTAAGGTGGTTAGCGTTCCTGTCTCTTACCTGGGAGATTACGAGATTAATTCTGACTCTATTTACCGAATTTCTGGCTAATATGCAGGGGTGCTGATAAGTCCTTAGCTCGACCAGGAAGGAAACAAGCTAATGTTTCTGGCAGAATGGCTTGAATTTCCTTCGGCGCCTTGCCTTGCAGGAAAATAAATTTGATGACAGCTCGCATCTCGATTCTGTTGAAATCACGTGCGTCCCTGATATGCTTCCGAGCTTGTTTCCGTCCTGGTCAGGCTAAGGACTTATCAGCACACAGGTATGTCATGATTTTGTTCCACCTAGCACATTCGTTGGTAATACCTGTAAATATACCGCAAGTATTTGTTTCGCAGCCTTTCAAATTCAATGTGAACCTACCATTCAGTTCTGCGTGACACACACACACATGAAGTAGTGTCGTTAAATAAAGAAAAATCAGTAAAAGCTTCAATGGCGTACACATACTTTAAGTTATGCGGCATTCGAGTCAACTGTAATATTTGAGCGGGGCCAGGCTTCTATTGTGTTCCTTTATACAAAGCAATTCCTACACCCAGGCGTCCCATTTGACCTAATTTGCTGCTCGCTTTTAACCTAAACACTGAAAGTGTGGCTAGCCATGCGAAATCACAAGCGTAGACTCAGCGACTCAAAGGTTCTAACCATTGCCACAAGGCGTGCCGTAAATTTAATCTCTACTGACAGTTATATGAAGTAATATTTCCATTTATCCCATAAAACGCGAGTCCTGTGAACACGGCCACTCGTGACAGGATCACAACTGTAAGAAAATTAACCGTGATCAAATCACGAACTTTGGCTTCGACATCAGCTTTACATTTTGTCATCCAACTAAGTTTTTTGAAGACGTTCAAGACAAAAAGGCTGCAATGGACTGGGAATGTGACTTAGAGTGTGGGGAGAAATGTGTGTAGAATTTTGGATGTGAAACCTCTCTTACCAATCCACTTGAAAGACTGAGACAGAGATAAGGAAATACATTAACTGTGACATTTATAAGTATAAATATTACTCAGCGTCTCACAAATTTCCTTAACATTTAAATTTAAAATTGTCACATGAGGCATGGCTACATGTTTCGACCGTGATGGTCATCCTCAGGCCATCCATATTAGAGGAATGTAAGAGATTTACTGATTTGAGTAGTGTGGTCCCGTCCGGGTCCTACACCTTGTCCGTTCATCTTTCCAGTTACACTTCAATGTTTCTGAATCCATTTGTTCTAATTAAATAGCAGTGTTCAAATTGCAGTGTTCTAAGTAAAGATGCCATGTGGTCTGGTACGAAGCTATTAACGTTCCCTAGAAACCTACCAAACTCCTTCAGAGCTGATGTTGCTTCGATATGAAGGAACTACTTCATAAAGCAGAGTCCTTTTTAAAAAACTGTCAGCAGGGAGTTAAGAAACTCCCGGCCATATTTGTATGTAAAACAAACGTTCAGTACCATTTCCACTTAAGTTAGTTTCTGTCCTCAGCAAAATGTATCCGGCGTAGGTGAACAGTTCTGTGTTATGTAACATACCGTCAGAGCCTTGTATGAAGTTGTTCTGTTCTTAATTAAAGAACCACGTCATGAATACGTGTCTGGGGGTGGAACTGCAGCTCCACGCAACTTTATTCTTGACGCTAAGTATAGATGAGTAGACAACTTCGTTTTCTTGATGCTTTACCGCCAAAAATATCTGTCAGTACGCACTGGATGTGAGGCTAGGTGGATCCCAGAGCCGGTCTGGATGAGTTGGAGAAGGACAAATTTTCACCCTCCGTCGGGAATCGAAAATCGAACCTGCAGACCTCTGTACTGATGCGCAATTTGTTAATCACCTTGTCTGTTGAGGGGAAGAAGTGATGTTATAGACTTCCCTCCCTGTCCACTCATCCCCTCCAAGAATACCTTCACCCAATTACATCGCTCAGCGTGCAACACAGTTGCTGGAAAAATCGTTGTCTTTCTGCTGTCCTTCACGAGTGTTTCTGCAGTTGTCGTTTGGACGAGTGAGTGCTTGCTTGTGGTGGGTTGCTTACAGTAATTAGACCGTGTCTGTTTATTTAGGCAAACGTTTAGATTAGTATTATAAACGCATTCATGATGTAATTGCTGTGAAATGCAACGTCTCTTATAGGTTAGCTTTTATTGCGTTACGTCATATCAGGATTTTTTAATAAGGTAAAACGGAAAAAAACCCATTGATTATTTTCTACTATTGTTGTATTTTGGAATAATAACTCCCTAATTTTACTTTGAACCGGTCCCAATGGCCGTGCGGCGTATGGCGTGGGTCTGCGGCCACTCGCTTGCTGAGATTGTAGTTTCGAATCCCACCGGGGTCATGGATGTCTCTTGTGAGTGTTGTGTGTTGTCAGGTAGAGGTCTCTGCGACGAGCTGATCACTCGTCCAGAGGAGTCCTAACGACTGTGGTGCGTCGTTGTGTGTGATGTAGAAACCTCACAAATGAGGAGGTCCTAGCCCACTGAGGACTGTCACACCAAGAACAAAGCAATCTTACTTTGAATATACTCTGCAGTCTTTTCTCTTATGAAAGAGGCGTGTTATTAGTTCGAACGCAATCTTCTGTCAAATTGTACTGCAGTTAACATCTATACTAATAAAATTACGTTAACATTTAGAGTTAACTCGTAATTATGGAATCGAAACCCAGCCCTGTATTTGTGTGCGTACACAGAACTGTTTTGATGATTTGCTTGGGACAGATGCATATTGACACACTGGTTCCGTTTGCTTCGGTCTTGTTGAAGAAACTCGGAACACCCAATACCAGCGCACAAGCCCTGAGTAATTCGCAACTCGTGTGGAGCAGTGTTTAACGCGCGTCGTCTGGCTTGCCTTTACTAATTTCGAAACGGAATATTATGATAGTGTAGAAAGTGAAACTACGTGTGATGGTGTAATTTATACGTAAATGTGATTACTGAATATAACGCTGCTGGTGGCTGTATCTATCACATCGCTGTGTGAATTCCTGCAACAAAGCATGGTAAGTGCTTCAAAATACAAAGTGATCTACAATATTTATACTAAAGTAAAATCATTCCCTCTTTTCTCGCCCTTCCCCTTTCACAAGTTTCTTTGCTTTCTGCGTTTTTATAAACTTCCCTTTTTCTTTGTTCTCTTGTTAACCTTTACCCACTCTTATCACTACTTCCGTTTCTTAAACTCATTCTTTTATCACTTTCGTTTTTCAATTTTTTTTCCTCCCCTATTTTTTTCAGTTTCTGTTGTTTCCTCTCTCCTCCATCCTTCTATACTGGGTAACTATTTCTTTACTTTGCTACACTGAAATATTCACACAAAAACATTAAATCACATTGGTCACTATTTGTAAGCCTAACCCCCGTTAATCTGTGCCTTTTGCCCAATCAGTTTATGTGTTTCATAGATTCTCCAAATAAATTCTATTTTTTAATGTCTTACATTAACAGACTGGCCTTCGACAAGGCTACGTAGCGTTGGATATGAAGTGCGTGAGCGTGCGCAGTGTGCTGCATCAGGGTGGGCAACCACGGAATTTTATTATTTAGTTTTTCACAAGGCGAACATTTATTGAATACCCAGTCATAAAGACATTATTTTTATTCACCAAACAAAGTAAGGCGATCAAAATTTAACTAAACCCTTTTTAAATTGACAACTTAACTCTGTTTAAAATACACCGTATCTGTACAGCAAAATAAAAGCCACTTTTTTTTTAAATTTTATGATATCGGTAGGCACTTTTTAATTATAATGTTATATATATTATAATAGTTAAAAAAATTAGAGCAATTTCGTGATTCATGCATTTCAAAGACTTAGAGAGAAAGAGTGAGAGAGAGAGAGAGAGTGTGTGTGTGTGTTTACATATACACACGTGTATGTGTGTGTGTGTGTGTATGTGTGTGTGTGTGTGTGTGTGTGTGTACTTACTCCATGGAACAGAGTTCTTCTTGAGAAGTTAACCGGCTTTCAGCTAGTCAAGAAATTCCCCGCATTTAATGGAAACCGAATGTTTATTATCGCATTTAGAAGGGCCCTTCACCTGTCCTTATCCTGAGCCAGATCGAACTAGTCCATCCCCCCACATCTCACTTCCTGAAGATCCATCTTAATATTATTCTCCCATCTACTCCTGGGTCTTCCAAGTGGCCTCTTTCCCTCTCATTTCACCACCAAAATCCTGTATACACCTCTCTTCTCCCCCATACGTGCTACATGCGCCGCCCATCTCATTCTTCTCGATTTGGGCACCTTAAAAATATTGGATGTGGAGTACAGTGAATTATGCTCCTCATAATGTAGTTTTCTCCACTCCACTTGTACCTCGTCGCTCTTAGGTCCAAATATTCTCTTCAACACCATATTCTCAAACACCCTCAATGTGAGCAACCAAGTTTCGCACCCATAAGAAACAACAGGCAAAATTACAGTTTTGTTCCTTGGCCAATACCAGTACCTTTAGTCTTATTTGTAAATCGATCGAAGTTCTCGTGTAGTAAGGCAAGAATTCGCAGCCCAGTGTCCTAGCCGAAACCCCATTATGCAAAAACATTTACTAAAAGTCGATGTTTCAAACCATAGTGCCAGTCTGCTCTATGGAGCTGAATATAATGTATTTATTGAACCAAGTTTTATAAGGTGTTACTTAGCAGATCAAATTTTGTGGACTTGGTTGTAGAAACGTTAGTGACACCGCGCCACAACATGATCATTGCTGTTTCCTCGCTCGCTGTGTGTAGCGCTGTTCCGATTGAGATAACACAGAGGAGATAATGTTCCACTATTTTAACTTTAAAGTAGCGCGCACAGGTTTTGTTCCGTAGAATGGGGCAGCGTCGAACGAAGGAAGAATTAGGTTCATTTCGTGTTTTAGTTGGTATTGGACTAGTACAGTACGTGAAGAACTGCATTCCCTTATAGGGCACTGCATACTAACATGCGATGTACTAGTTTCAGATGCTTAAGAAAAAAATGTGAAAACTGTCTTGTTTATTCCGTGACTGTTGGTGCATCCGTTCGAATGTAACAGCTTCATAGCTACCCACACATAACTCACTTAAATTAAACCCGGCATGTCAGAGCTGCACTGAATTTTATCGGAAATTGTGATTGTAATTGTCTTATTCATTTTATTTATCGACGTTCTGAAGGACATAATGGAGCCTTATTGTATCTCTTAGAATTTTGATGCAACTTCACGGAACAAAATCCTTCTTGAGAAGCTAACAGATCTTCAGTTAATCACAAAATTCCTCGCATTTTATGGAACCAAAAGGTTCATTACTGCTCTTACAAGAGCCCACCACCAGTCCATATCATGAGCCAGATTAATTCATTCCATGCCCTGTCCCAGTTCTTTAAGATTCATTTTAATATTATCCTTCCATCTACGACTAGGTCTTCAAAGAGGTCTCTTTCCTTCAGGTTTCCCCACCAAAACCCTATATTAACCCCTGCTCTCGCCCATATGTTCTACATGCACCTCCCATCTTATTCTTGACTGAAACGTGTAATATTCATCGTGTCGTAGTAAGAGTGTATTGTATAAGGGTCTACAAATCTGTCATAATATTCGAAAAATAGGCACAGACATGCACGTCAGAATATACCACTAAATAAAATGACACAACTGAAACGAAATGTACGCGTATGTATTTCATATGGGTTTTTTTTCCGTCGTGGATTGTGTTGACACCGCAGAGTGTAATTAAATGTATGTAGTATCGAATGGGTCGAGTGATCAAATAATAATGAATTGATAAGAGTGTGAACCAAAGATGTTATATCCTAAATTAAAATATTGTCCTGGAATTTACCTGACGCAAATGAAATATAAACCACGAAGAACATCAGTCATGATATGCTGTTAGTTTTTCGATGCAAATGTTCTGCTTCTGGGTTATTACAACACTTAGAATCATTTTGTTCCCACGCTGCGAATGGACGTTTTGACTCGATCTTCACGGTGTCTCCGGTGCAGATTGAATGTTTCAGTGACTAGGAGCCACCAACCAACCAACAAACTAACCAACCAACAGAAAAAATAAAACAGACTCGAGCCTTGTGCCGTCATCTTCACACTTTAAGTCATTTCTAATTACAAACCATATGGCTGTGTTGACACGTATAGCGTAAACTTGTAAGGGGTGTTGTGCTTACGCAGACGGTTGTCTCTTCTTGACTGAGGGTATTCAAGTGACTGTACAAAGGGCTCTGCAGCAATTTGCATAATGCTCCTTGGGTGGGAAGAACGGTGGTTGGGTGCATGTTTGGGGGTTGAACCCAGGATGGCCCAATCGCATAAGCTAAAGCTCTCTGTGAACTGGAAATTAAGGACCCAAATAAAATTCCTGCAACAAATTTTAATTATATCCCGATATTTCATTTACAACCGAGGAAAAGTCACAGAAAAAATAAAATAGCCGAAAATCGCTAGGAACATTTCAGTGTACGGATTTGGCCGTCATGTTACGGTAGCCTCGACTGGCGTGCAGATTTTCAGTTGCCTTCTCCTAAGGCCTCAGGCTAATTTGGTCAACCCTCAATCGGCCCAAGTTCATTCCAAGTTTCCGACATAGGGAGTTCTCCACACCGAATACCTTTGTGTCGCTAACCTCAGTTATTACTCTGATGTAGTCGACGAAAAATGGGACCTTCACGTATTTGTGGTTTTGTTTACTGACTTACTAGACTCTGTTAGCTGCAATGTAAAAAGACTTAAATTGAAACCCCAAGACACACAACTGTGCGGACCCAGCTGACTGTCTACCCAAAGGACTGTAGTGACCTGAACATTTGTACACGTCACGCGATCTTAACGAAAGGCACCGTGGGCCTCATCGAGCCCATTATGACTATCCTACAGTCTCCTGAGGTATGTCCCCAGCTAAATGAAGAACAAGGCCAGCTGTTGGAACGATCATAACGTCCGTGTCATCCGCATAGAGCCAGCTCGACATGGCGAGAAGGGGTTGTTGATGTGTCATTTTCCAGCAAGCATAGGATAAAAGGGACGGAGAATTTTCGTCCCAACTGAGCCACTTAGGCCAGCATCTTACGACGAGTTTGTGTGGAGAGATGGCTGAATATTGTCTTCACAAAGTTATGTGGGAAGTTGAATAAAGGTAGTTAGTTACCTTATTGCGGAGACATTCATGTTGTGTGCAGACGTTAAATCTTCGTTAAAGGGATGAAACAGGCCGGAGTTTTTGTAGGCTGGAAGTTTTACCATCTTGATATTACTTTTGGTTAGCACCCTGCTAATTCAGTTGAAAGTGTTCTGATTGAAGTGCAGGATGGCTATTGTCGTGTGATGTTCTCGCGGTGGTCTGACCTTCAGCTTAGACGGGTTTGGACTGCTTCATCTGTAACTGTTTTTGACCATATTGAGTTCAGTCCGGAGACTTTCCCACAAAGAGATAACTTTGCTTCATTGTGTTCAGTTGGATAGAATGGAATGCTTGCTTGTTGAATGAAGCTTCAATCGTGCGTTCAAATAAAATTTGAGGTGTTGAATTGTTGTATGCTTTGTCACCCGAAGAACAATCTAATTTGTAAATATCAGACGGTCTGGAAAGGCAGGTGGCCTTCAGTCTCAAACGCCACAGTGAACTGTACAAACTAAAGAAGACTGTTTAAGAGTTCTCTCCTTCTTTGAACCGTTAAAACAGCCTTTCTCAGTAGCAATTTAGCCCCGGAATTTTTCGACAACATTGCACATACCTTCATTCATTAAGGCGTTTCCATTATATATACGTAGTTATTAACACATGTACCTGTCATTTATGCTAGAAATGTATCTAAAATATTTAAAATTTCACTTTTTGTAGGGGCCTGTTTCGAGTAAAATAAATTTCTATCGCCCAGCAAAGGATCGATTGTGGACCAAATTTATAATTTTGTATAATGACATGTCTTTATTGTTTATTCCTGATTTTTACGCTACTTTGTCTCATTTTTAAACTACTACTTTCGGAAACTGGTTTTCGTTTCTTCCGGTCAGAGGATTAAGTAAGAAATGCTGCACTGTTGGGACTGTTGGCATGAGTAGGTCCAGACCAGCTTTGACAATAGGCTAAATGTAATAGAATTCTTTGGACATACATGATATTTAAGATGGCGAAATATTGTTTGAGAAAACTGGGATGATAGAAAATTTTTATTGCATTTTTTATTTCACAAATAGTCAATCCCACAAGAAAATTTAATTCGTCATAGACGTTTCCGAATATATTTTGGTGTTCCGGAAAATTACGTAGTGTAATCTTGTAGACAACTAACGGAACGTGTCTGGGAAAGGCATTGCCTCTGTCTTCGTGAGTGAAGAAGTGGCACGCAGTTGCAGCAGTGTCTTTGTCCGGAACTCGTATATCTACGAACCTACTCGACTTCTTTCCTAGAAGACCATCATATTACCTTGGACTTACCTCACATGTCTTAATGTTTAGGATTTGAATGCTTCATTATGCAGAGGATCCAGTATGCTCTGTAATGTGTTATTAGTGGCACTCCAACCGCTTCAAGGGAAGACGACTGTATGTAAGCTTGAAGCAGGCCTATGTAACACAGGCCTTAGATGTGTGATAGTCTAAACTTCACTATGCAAGAGGAAATCTTATTGACACTCCATTACGTACTGAGCGACCGAATTCTGACGCGCACTAAAGTTGTGTTCGTCAAGGTAACTGTGATGCAGAGTAATTACACACAAACACTTGTTCGAGCTCAAGGAGTCCCTGAGGCGCATTAATAACAGTCATAATAACTGTGAAAGTTAGGGTAGAGTCGAGGCTTCAGACCTGTATTCTGGGAGAGCTGCACTGTTTCAATCTAAACAGGTTTGCATGGTGTAACGAATACACATACCTCATGATTTTCCTTAGTTCATCAAAAATTAAACCCGGAAAACGAAAGAACCGTTTTTATCAAATTGAATAAGTCATTTCCCGGAAAATATTAGTCCTGTATTCATTTTCACCGCTATTTGGAAGTCATGTTTTACATAATTGAATCGTGCTTGTATTTTCTTTTCGGTAATTAAATTACGCAAATTTTTAGAGAATGCCAGCGACGTTATTCCCACAGTGGAGGTTACAGGCACATAACATCTAATAAAGTAAAGGATTAGGCCAAGGGATAAATATATTCAACCAATGAATACTGTAATATATTTATTCTCATCGGAGAATGCTGGCAAAATGTTCGTCAGATATTTTGTAGCAATGAAGAGAGACAAACTTTCACTTCCCTAGTGGTGTAGGTGTATATGAAGTTATAAGCTAAATTAATTGAAGGGAATTTGCCCACGGCAGATTTACTTGATATAATAGACAAAATAATATTAGGGTTGCAAAATAATGTGCACTCTTTTATTCAAAAATTTACTTGCCTGACAATTATTTTCGCAGTCCTGAGAGAGCGCCACTGGACTCTGTCTTCGTACATATTTATCCAGTTAATATCCAGACAGCCGGTAATATTGAAAAACAGCTTAAAGACTTTCTTCCAACTATGAATAATTTTTTCCAACTTATTTCTTCTTTTCGATCGCCTCTGTGGTCTAGTGGTCAGAGTTTCTGGCTACAGATACAGAGGTCCCGGGTTCGATCCCTGGCGATACCAGATTTTCTGAGTAGTAGTGGATATGGAACGGGGTCCACTTAGCCTCGTGAGCCTCGTGAGGTCAATTGAGGAGCTACTTGAATGAAAAAAGTAGCGGCTTCAGGTCTAGAAAACAGAGATTAACGGCTGTGGGGACCCGTTGCGCTGACCACGTGACACCCCT
>Ga0123352_10005596_pt1 | contig 18977 bp, 9 predicted proteins | sample TergutLab28metaG_FD_89700 | JGI IMG/M metagenome (GOLD analysis project Ga0123352, IMG submission 89700) | Labiotermes labralis P1 segment gut microbial communities from Petit-Saut dam, French Guiana - Lab288 P1 | ecosystem: Host-associated > Arthropoda: Insects > Digestive system > Gut ... | reverse complement strand
GGATGGAACTGGTTCCATATACCTATGCTGTGTGTACAGTGAAAAACTACTGATGATGGACAGAGGAACTGTCTGAAACATGTAGAGTTTTATTCCAAAAATAAATTTGAGAAATTAGTATATCTCGTTAGTTTTATTATAAGAATCCAAAGCTTCATATTGTACCACTTGTAGGATACAGTAGAGGAACACAAAGTTCATTGCAGATTTTTCTGCATTGGCATGCTGGAAGCAATAAAAATGTACTGGTGATAACAAGACATACAGTGATTAATTTTAGTACACAAATGACTGCATTTTGATATCTCATCCCTTTATAGATGCAGTAAAGCAAGGAGCCAACATTGTGTTGCTAATAATGATGATGATGGCAGTTTATTCACATTATATGGTCAATGATAAATTTGAAAGGATTGCACCAGCATTGGTAAGAGGTGACATACATGTATATTATTTCTGTAACATGGGATCTCATGATTTATATGAGGAGCCTGTTTTTATTTTTACTCTGTAATAACCTGTATGTGTAGAATTTTCCAATCAACCCTAATAATACAGGAAATATTTCAAGAGTAACAGTTCTTTTGTCTATACATTATTTTTAACATAATCTGAACAACTCTTCTTTGGTTTTCCTATATTTTTTTTCTCAATTTTAAAATTTATTGGCACTTTGTGTGTGTGTGTATATATATATATGTAGTAGTTTGTACTTTGCAATGAACTTGAAGGTGATAAAATAAAGAAGGGTGACATGGGTGGGACATTTTGAATGCATGGAAGATGAAAAACACATACAAAACTTCAGATGGAATGTCTGAGGGGAGGAGATTCCTTGGAAGAACAAGGGAGGTCAATACTAAAAGGAATATTAAAGAAATAGGTTGAGAAAGATGGGCTGGAACTGATGTAGTTGAGGACAGGGGCTAATGGCAAGTACTGTCAGCAAGGTACCAAAATTTTTGCTTCCACAAAGAATGGAGTTTTGCGACGAGACAAGTGACTGTTTTTTCTGAAGAAGGATGCTGCTTGGTGAAGTCATTTAGTTTTCTTTCAGTCTACGAACATTTACAGACAATTTCTTTCTGCTCATTTTCAGTTCATTGAATGTGAGTAGGCCTACTTTTGATTTCCTTAATGCTGTTTCTGCCTTTGCTCTTGTTTTTATGCTGACCAAAAGATCCATTTTCTTTCTTTTATATACAACATCTTGGCGTTAATAATCTTGAGATTAAAAGTATGCAAATATCTATGTGTTATAAGACTAAAATTAGCTGATAAATCTTAAGTTTTAGTACTGTGATTAAATGGTCCCAGAGGAAACAGTCACTTCCATTTGTCTTGAGGAAGAAACTGCAGACTCCAGTATGGATAAGACTAATAAAATTGGTAACACATTGCATGATTTCATAAAAGCATTTTGTTTGGTTATATGTCATATCAGTGTATTGGAATTTTTGTAAGTGCGGCTGAATGTTAATTTTCTGGGACTGCTAACATTTTGTTTTAGATTGTGACTAAATAAAAAAGTAAATAAAACTAATTACATAGAGCCAGGATAACTCAGTTGGTATAGAGACTAGGCTAAAGCTGGATGACTGGGTGATCTGTGTTGGATTCCTGACGGGAAGGATTCTTCATTTCTGCCCAGCATCCAGACTATGGTGGATCTCACCCAGTCTACTGTCAAATGAATACTGTGGGCTCTTTGCATTGTGGTGAAGTCAGGGGATGAATCTGTCCTGTCACATACACTGAAGTCTTGGGATGCAAGTATGGTGAGGTCTACCACTCAAGCCCTACACATCTTCATGATATGGAGTTAAGTTAACCCACTGTGTGTGTGTGAATGTCACGTTTGGCCCATGACAGGAAATGTGGACAATATTTGTGTAGTATTATATGTCTCCTGTAGGTTTTTACTCACAGATGGCAAGGAACATGTAACTAGCTTGAGGAAGTTGTTTACTGTTGATATATGAATATTTGTATTTCTGTCCATCAGTTTTTAAGTAAGTGGCTTGTTGAAACAGTTATCATGTAAATTACATGGCCAGTCTGTGCGCAGCTGCAGACCATTTAAATGCCCACACCGGATTATACATACAGTTAGCTATACCTTTCACTTATTTCTTTTTCAGGTGTTTTTCTTCATGCTGACAGGGAGATTAGTAATTGACTGGCAGCTAAGAAGGAGAGAAGTCAGTGAAGTGGTTGCAGTTAATGGGGAGAAGAAGCAAAATTGAACACAGCAATACCAGAAAATCCAAAGAAGAAACAAATGGATCTGTCCCAGTACCATAGAAACATACAGTATAAATTGATCTTTTGAAACATTTGCTTCTCTTGTATCAGATGAGATTCTTTTTCTCATGAATGTGAAATAGAATGAAGATGCTCATTTTGAAGAAGATTATAAATTGATGTGTAACATGACAGCCATTGTTTCTGTAGTTCATTGTATAACACAGGCCCTGATGTTTATTATATATATATTTTTTAAATAATACAGTGTATATGATTGTATAGGTATGCTGCTGTTCATGTTTGGCCTTGAGTTCAGACAGTATAATAATTTTATAACAGTAATTCTTGTATATGAGAATAAAGCTTCGTGCCCAACAAAAATTTAATGAAATTTATGTCAGGTCTACCTATTTAAATTTAAAATTCTGTTAGATTTTTTTCAGTTTTCCAATATCATTTTCATATTGTAGAATAATGCTTCCCATCCCACAAAAATTTAATGAAATTTGTTATGTCAGGTCTACCTGTTTTAGTCAAAATTTAAAATTTTGTTGTATTTTTTTCAATTTTCCGTTATAAATTTCATACTGTAGAAGAACCACTCCTGCCTCTGAGGATCAGCCAGAGGACCCAAGATATGAGTTACATCAGTGACTGGCAGATTAGAGAATATACTGCATGACACAGTGGGACATGATGCAGCACTGAAGTGAAATTATATTGCATATAACAGGAGAAGGGATAAAACTGGTATTTTCACTATTATCAGTATTATTTTCTTGCTGTACTTTCTATCACCTGCTGTATATTCAAATTTCCAAATATTCACACAACTTTTTTTGTAATATATGGACATTTGAAGCTTTATCAAAGTTTCTTTTTATATGCAATGCTACTTCTCTTCAGTTTGAAAAGTAACTTGTAACACAAATATTGTAATTAGATATAGACCTTGGTCTTCTGGGTTTTGAAATCATGAAGAAGCAAAACTGAACATTTCGATAAAACAAAGTCACAAAAAGAAAAATGGATCAGTCCCAGTACTATAGAAACATAATCTACAAACTGAACTATTGAAGTATTTGTATCTCCTATATCAGACATCACATACAGACACATTATGTGAGCTTTTCATTACACACTGAAAGAATTAGGGAGTGAATATTCATTCCCTGAAAAACAAAACATGAACATTCATTTGCTTCCATCTTCCTGTGTACAGGGACTGAGAAGGCCTTCCCTTATCCTGTTTCCCTTTGGGGCATACAGAGCCGTGAATCTTCTGCCCTGTTCTGCGTTTCTGACTGGCCAATCTTCGTGTTTCTGTAACCCCATTACTGTACCTTTCCCCACTGTAATAATATCTGTGCTAAAGGTGGTGGCATTATATTCTTCCAAAACACTGGTACTACTAATCTCCCATTCGTATCAGCCTACAAGGTAAAACCCCTGACACCACTCCCAGAATTCTCATGACTGTGAAAACAACAAATATCAGAAAAATAATTTTCATCAGAATTATCTGTTGTATACACTTATGGTACAATTGTAGGGTACATACAGTGCTATCTCATACACCCTAGGAAAGACCTAGTAACATTTTTATGTTAAGGCAATGTGTGACATATACTTTTTAAATGTAGTGTTTTGTTTTCTACGTCTTTATTATGAACCTTCATCTCATACGATGTAAACTTATGATTGTGATTTTAATCTTATGTATTCTCTCTCTGTAAGGTATGAACATCTAGGCCTTTGTTATAACAGTCTATAAATTAGGTCATCCAAAGAAATGTCATAACAGACAGATTACCAAAAAACTACACGTTAAATAATCATGGATGCCACAGCAATCTGATGACTTCATTGTGGTAACTTCTGTATAGGTTAAGCCTATAAAGTTAAACTTTGTACCTATCGATTATTCTAGTCAAGTATCAAAGCGAGTATACTGCATAACAAAACGCTTTCCTAGTCAAGACTGTGCACTTTTAAAATATAATGTAATTTTGTTTTTTAGAAACTGTACTTGCAGTACAAACAGTGTTGGATATCTAATTTTTTTCTGTATATTTTGTAGGGAAATAAGCACCAAAAGAAGAAAACAAAAGATATATCCATTCTGCTGTAGGTAGTATATACACTATTTCATCACTATGCAAGTCTTTGTCTTAGACACATGCATACAAATGTACAAATGTGCACATGTTTTATTAGCACTTGAATGCAAAATGTTACTCATTAGCATTGTAAAGTCTCTTTTCATTCTAATATACATTTCTGTTTGTACAGGTGAAGCATCACCATCATATGGATGTTTCTTTACTGTACAGGGTAAACCTATGATCTGTTTGTGAATTATAGCAGAGAGCAGGCATATAATTTTACAGCATCCATTCTGCAGCAGTTAACACTGTGAGAATTTTAATCACATAAACATGTGCACATGCATATATATTGCCCTAGAACAATTTGCAGTACACATTAGTTTTTAAAGATTAAATTTTAATTGGTGCTGTATAGTCATGTTTGCTAGCAGTGTCACTGTATAACACAAAAATAAAATAAATAACACTTCGGCAAAATTGCTGTCACTCGGTGCCATAGGTTGGAAGGCTTGTAAGGAGTGGGGTGCATAGAAAGTGTTTTACATGTTATTCCCCACATTCCAATGCCTAGCCCCCTCCTACATAAGGTATTGGGAGTTTATTGTCCAGAATGGAGCGTTTGATGATATTATATGATGTGGACTTGTATTTCTAATGGGTGGAGAAGTAAGGAATCGAACAGAAATTGAATGTACAGACACAAATACTATAAATGGAAGTTACGCAGAAGTGTAATACATATCAGTCGTTCCCATGTAAAGTTTATGGTTGATGTTACGCTATAGTTGTTCAGCTGTGCAATATGGTAACTTAAGTTGAATGATTCTTACTATGACATTAATTAATAACACAGTTCTGTTTCTGTTGCACATTAATGTTATCATTTCAATTTTCTGATCATTCTGTGCATGATGGGCATAAGATTAATACACATAGGGACAGTCTGGTCCATCCACCTGTCTGTATGTTTTTATCTGAAGAATTGCTAGACAAATTTTGATGAAATGCAACTGAAAGCACCCCATATGCATTCTTGTTATTTCCAGAAATTGATAAAAAGTATGTGATATGCATGAACTTGTGTGGTGGGCAAAACACGAGCACCATTCAATTTAGAGTGCTTCAATGATGTACGGTAAATGGTTCTTAGAAAATTCACACAATAATTGTTGACAATGGTTAACTTGATGGGGGGGGGGGTGTTGTAGTGTTGATCAAACTAGCTCAGGTTTGTGTTCTGTGGCAGTATCTAAAAAATAATGTTCCAAATGCTGATGAATTAAGATCTACATTGAATGCTTCAGTCTGACTAGTAACGCCCTGCCAGACCATTAAAGTGGAGGAATATAACCAAATGCGCTTTTGAATTTGTTTAATGAAGGTTTATTACTGCAAAAACCATGTAAAATTCAACCATAACCATCAAACTCAATATCACTGCCATTAAACAATACAAGGTTGAAATTTGTGATTTTACAATTCTAATAATAGAAGGTTTAGTATAATGATTTGTTTTTAGGAATAGTGAAGTGCATACAGGGCTATGGTAGGGAAACCTCAAGGAAACAGACCACCGGGAAGACGTAAGTGCAAATGGGAGGATAATATTAAAATTGATCTTCAAGAAATAGAATGGGGGAAGGGATGTGGAATGGATTGATCAGGCTCTGGAGAGGGTCAAGTGGTGGATACTTGTGAACATGGTAATGAATCTGTGGGTTCTGTAAAATGTGGGGAGTTTCTTGACTAGCTGAGGAACTGTTAGCTTCCAAAGAAAGACTCCGCTCCATGGAGTTGATCTAGTTGAATGAATACAGTAAGACATTGGATGGGATGGACATACAATGTAAGGTCAGCAAAAAAGGCCACATAGATTCTAAATGGATTTAAAAATTTGAAACATAATACACATACCAAAAAAAAGCTTATGTGTGATAGTTTTTTAAAACATAAGCAAAAATGAACTATGTTCCTGTGGTGTGACATCTACAACAATTGTAAATGTTTAATTCATGCCCTTCATACTGAACCTTGAATTAACTTGCGCTGGGCAGTGATAATTAAGGTGACTGTGATGGTTGATAGTTGTATTTCAGATGGTCTTTGTGATATTAAATTAGTATAATAAAGTGGAATGTTGCAGAATTTGAAAAGTTAATAATAGCTTCAATGATTTGCTTAAAATGAGATTTATGCATCAGGCAAAGGAAGTGTGTAGATTAAGCACTCATTGAAGGCCATGCATGTATTGCTATGAACAGAATTTCATGAGTATACAGCCAAGTTATAAGGTTGCATTTTGACATGACCAGACTTCCATATGAGTATTCAGCACTCACTAAGATATATATTATTTTATGTTTTACACACTGTATGTCATAAAGTTTTTTAATACAAAAGATTATAAGAGTGTGATTTGTTAGATACTCGTCAGTTAAAGAATCACCTATTTTGCTTCACAGGCGTAGTGATGCCAACATCATTTTACTTCATTCAAGTGCTATTAGAGAATACAAAGAGATATTACTGTAGAAGGAACATTCAGTTAGAAGTATGTGTCCTGCCTCATAAGTAATACTTCTCTTTTTTGCTTTTCGTAAAATGTCAAAGTTGAACTTGGAACAGACCTGTTGGTAGGCATGAGGTTCTCATGGTGGCATTCATGAAGCTTCAAGCCTTCTGGAATGTGACGCCATGTCAGTTGGTAAACAGTTACTGATATTTTGGAGGAGTGTATTGCCTAGTGCAGGGGTGCAAAAATCTAGGAGACACTTCAAAATTATTGGTGTCAGAAGAGTGACATGAAGCAAGTTTCACATGGAGGACCCACATACATTAGGCACAACCACACAAAATGTTTTGCCCAGGATTTGTGTAACCCTGGCCTAGTGCACAGGGTCAAGGAGTCCAGTTCTTGGGCTGCTTGACCCCTATTATGGAGGACCTATTCTCCAACATTTCAATAACTGTTTACCACTCAACACAGTGAATATCCTAGAAGACTACGAATCTTCACCATGCTTTGTGTCATATTCAGTAGCACTGATTTTTTGTACAGTTAATTGGACATATAGATTTTCAATAGCCACATATTATTATTATTATTATTATTATTATTATTATTATTACTATTACTATTCACTAAATCACACTTCTCAGCATCTTATTGCTGGGAAACCCCATATCCGAGACTGTCTATGGGATTAGGCTCAATCAGGGGAAGGAAATTCATCCGATCCTCTAAGACCAAGAAGCGTGTCCTATTATTATTATTATTATGCGAGGCTTGATACATTTTGAGAGGGAAAATTTGTGCACCATTAGGATGCAGAAGTTGGGTTCATTATCAGTACATGTGAAAACACAGATGTGATGATGTTATCTGAAAGATTTTATACAATGCTTGTCATATGACCTAAAAATTCACAACACAAAAAATGTTTGCTTATTGTCATACTTAAAACATAAAAGAACCATCTAAAACTTAAATTTCTGCCATGTATTATCTGAAGATGTAATGTTCCATAGGCTTGGTTTGATGCACCACTAAATACTTTATGCTATATCTGTATTTATAAAGTTTTCTGTTTGCTTCTATGGTAGGCATTGATTTCCAGTGGTCATATTACAGTCTTTAAATGTGACATGCCTGAAAAAAGTCCTGCCAATTTTATATCAGGTTATTGATACAGTTAAGCTATAATTACAAGTGGAGTACCCACAATAAATGAATGGGAAGGAATTCTGTAATTGTTACAAATTAATTTGTATGTCAAACCAAACTGAAGACGATACTGAATTCCAGCACGTATCCAAAACATTGAAAAATAAGCTGGAATTTTGTTTTCCTTTTCAACTCAACAGGACTCTAATTTTTGTATTAAGTACTCATATCATTATGGTATACTAAGTTTTCTATATACTGGAAGAACGTGAAGATTGACACAGTCTATTCTAGTCAATGATTGGAGCACTTGGAATTGTCTGAAAGATCCAGATATATTCAGTCACAATCTAAATTACATTTTCTACGTCACGTTGAGAGCAAAGTTTAATCATGTGTCTCTGACACATTACTCTCCTGGTTATGCAAATTTACACGGTTCATATACAACTCAGTTACGGAAACATATAAGATACCTTTACAATCATTTTTACTACCACATTTGCAAAAATAGTCAACCTGGTATAAATAATGATTGCCCTGCACAATCTTCATTTTTCAGGCAAATGCATACACAGAATCTGTAATTATAAGGTGAACCCCCATTTTTCAGATCATGATCATTGAAAAATTTTTGTCTATTCAGGTATATACAGTATGTGAGTGGAATTCCTTGCTATGGTTTAGGTGTAATGTTTACAAGAAAGTACTCAGGCTGGCATAAATAGTACGTTACAGAACACTCAACTGATCCTTCTACCAGTGGCAAATTCTGATTTGGAGGTTAGGTCTTGCAGAAGGGTACATAATGTGGCATTGTACCATTCTGCTAGATCCCCTATCCAGATCAGGATTCACCCCTGCCTTCAACTCATACTGGCTTTTAAAGTAAACTTCATGCATGGCTAAGAATGAATGACTGAATCTTACTTCCTACAGTCATAGAAGGAAACTGATACAGGTGCCAAAGGTCTGGAAGGACTGTATAATTGCTTTTTTCTTTTAAAGGCCAGTTAACAATTTATTTTACTCTTAATACTGTAATTGTTTTATCTTACAATTGTCTATAATTTAAAATCTCACAGAATATTCTCAGCACTTTGGAATGTTCAGTTTCCATGTTAAAAGTATTCAATGTGCAGAAATACTTGAAACTGCAGTAGAATCCTGTGTAACCAATTCTCAGCACTGATCTATACATGCCTACTGCTCATACTACATTCTTTTAATATGTGTTCATTTAAATGTATGACATGGCAGTTACATTCACAAAGTAGTAAATTTTTTATTATATCAAGTGTAAATAATAATGTATATGTATGTACAATTATTTTTAAGTGTTCAATACTGCCACTGTCACTAAACTGTTAATGTGAATGCAGCAGGAAGGAAAAACTTCACAAAATTTTTTAAAAAAAGAACCAAAATGATACTCATGAAGGTAGCAAGATATACATGAAATTACACAAGACCCTGTGACTGGTACAAACAACATTGCTATTGAAATATGGCATGAAGGTCTTTGCACTGTCATGTAATAAACTTTAGCCAAGAGATGATCTTGAGGATTGAAAAGGCATAGCTTTCATTAACAAGAGGTGTGCTAAGGGAAAGCCTTTAAGGATCTAGCTCTGAGTGATGGCGTGGATAAGAAGCTAAATTGATCGATCAGCAAATTCATAAGAAGCCACTGCTGCCTGACTGGGGATGGGCAGTTAAGGGGTTATGTGTGATGTTGCGGGAAGTTCAAAGCAGGAATTTCGTGTAGGTCAGCCAAGACTCTTGACACAGTCTTGTTCCACACGAACACAGTTTAACAATAAATAAAATTTGGCATTCAGAGGACCGTGCATCGTGATATATTCTTACAATAAAAGCCAATGAGGTGCACTGTTTCTCAAGTTTATTTTGATAAAGAACTCTATATGTTTCGAACAGATCTACTGTCCATCGTCAGGATTCTCAACACTGTATACACAGCAATAGGTATTTATCATGCTAGTGATGTTGACTGTCCTCACTAGCAGACAGTCAACGTAACTAGCATGACAAATACCTATTGCTGTGTATACATTGTTGACACTGCTGATGATGGACAGGAGATCTGTCCGACACATGTAGAGTTCTTTATAAAAATAAACTTTAGAAATAGTGCATCTCGTTGGATTTTATTATAAGAATAAATAAAATGTGCCACTTGAACTAGATCTGAAATATTTTATTTTACCTTGAAGCCTCTTACCTAGGGAAGTTGTTTGCTCCTGAAATAAAGTTTATGTATGCAATGTGTACAGTACACCATCTTGCAGATCTCTACTCATATTGAGGCCAGTTAAGAAGGGTTCTACTGTGTTATATAATGTAATGTATAATCAGCTAGTAAGTGCATCATTGTATATGGTATTATGACAGCAAATTTTATATGTGGCTCAATATGTACATTTTCTGTTCATTTTTTAATATTTTATGTAATGTGTTGTATGAGATAGCTGTTGCAGTTTGAAAGTTAACTGTAATTGTGACATGTCCTCAGACGTTTGTAACCTTATTAACAACTGTTACTCATAAAAACTTAAATCTTGATATAATTTACTTATTATTCAACATTCCTTTCTTCCCCACACACCAAATTTGAATATATGCCTGCAGATAATGAAACAAAAGTCTTCACGTGTTTCATGTCATTGAGATTCAGCAAACAATAAAGCTGTCTTTGGCAGTTATCTTCCCTATGCTACCTTCCTCCATGATGTAATTTGTAGACAAGAAAACTTTTTTATGTTCCTGCAGAAGCTCTAAGCTTATACAGATTTCACAGGGTTACATTTATTGTTTCTGAATATACAAACCCTCGATATTTTGTATGACATCATGTCCTTGGAATGCAATTAAGGCTAAATGAGATAAAAAATACCTGAAAAATGTTGAGCTAGATTTGTCACATATCTCTTCTGACATTTCACTGGGCCCGTAAGTCAGCTCATTATTGGTATATGACATATTAACATTCTCCAAAGTTGTATTTGGTTTCCCCATTCAACAATGGATGTATGTAATAGCAACATACAATTTGCTAAGCATTATAGCATAGCAAGGTGTGCTGCTTTGTGTTACGTATTGTGTTATTTTCTTTGGCCTCTGTAACTCTGACATGTAACATTTGCCAGTTTTGTTAAAGACAGTATCTGTGTTTGAGACAGAACCAAATGTCACCAGAAGGTTTCAGGCAAATACAAAATAATCTATGATATGCTATATAGATATACCAATGTATGTCTTTAGTTGATATTTCATATAGCATATAACATCAATGATGAGGAAGTTGTTTTGAATGGTATGCAAATCCTGAGGGCCCAGAAAGTATAATGGTGTAACTCTCTATAACTGAATTGGGTTTGACTTCATGCTCTTCAAAAATTATGTAACATTCTCTTCTTTATGACAAATTTGTAGAAGTTAACTTTGTTCTCTTGCTGGAAATAATTTGCAGCAAACTAACATCAGCGAAACTATCAGGATTTACGTTAGTCCAACTCAGACTTAAATCCCATGAGTAGGTAATCCATGATCCTTTATAAAAGATTTAATCATTTCAGTACCTCAAAAATTTGCTCACAGAACTCCATCTAATAGGGCACAGAGGATACTTATTCACTTCTTGGTGCACAGTGTGAATAAATATAATAATGAATAGTAACTAAGACAATGAATAAATATACTGCTTCACAAAACATGTATGAATTTATGGGGAAATACTAGCTGCTTCAGGTGACGTAAAACTTTCAACAAACCTTCAACACAATCTATAAATGTTGGCATCGCAGAAAGATTCATAAAATCAAACTGGTATAAAGAACATGTTAGGTGTCAATATTGCCTCTTGAAACTGAGCTGGTTTTATAATAGTTGCTCAATGAAGGAATATGTTTGGTACATTTTCTAAAAAAGAAATAGCAACTGGGTTAAAATTCCAACCATACTGCACTGTTCTAGGCCCTTCATACTTCAGTAACAACATGAATCATAAATACCTGAAGAATATCCTGCTCATACACACCACAACTGGACTAAAGACTGTTCATAATGGGGCTCATGCACTGCAGGTGATGCTGCATATCTTGCTTCCAAGGCACAGATCATCTACAAAAGCAATGGCACACAGCCACATTGAGGCACAGAAAGAAGTCGCATAACTTTCAGAGCACAAAAATCCCTACAGGTTGATCATATTGGCATAACTCTCACTTCTCATACCACTACTACAACGAAGTGCATTATGTGCTGAGTGACGGTGTGGGAAACTTGTGCACGGGAAAAATGGGACAATTCATAAATAATTTGTATTGCCTTATTCCCATTTTAATGTGAACCATGAAATCAAAACATAATTCCTTCCATTATTACATTAAATAACACAGTCTCACACAACACAAATGTAAAATTTGGTGCTGTTGATGTCACTGGGATTTTGAATTTCACAAAATTTTAGAGTTAATTTAAGAAGTATACACTATTGGTTAAAATATACATTGCAATGGCAATTATAAAGTTTTCTCTTAAGATTCCTAGTCTTATGGATGGGAGCTCCACTTGCTGCTAAAACCTTAAAGTTGATTCATCCCCACTGTGTCTTATTCAAATGTTATACTAAAGAAACAATAACATGTAAGATTTGAATAAAACACAATGGGATGAATTTCCAGTCACACCTTCCACTGTGTAACAAACCACAGATAAGTGGGTATCCAGCTGAAAGCAGAAAAGCAGAACCTGATAATGCAGTCTACATTAACAATTTGCATTGTCCCTTACCCCATATTAGACCAGGTGTTAGTGATGACCTTGTTCCACTCTCGGACACCTGGTGAACAAATTATTGAAAACTGAAGCTGTTGTAAAGCAACTGCCAATACTGCATGCCTGATTATTTCTGGAAGTCCATCCTGTGTGTGTAAATTGTTCTTGTTGTTTCTCAAATTTTCCCACAGAAGAAAATATTCACATAGTGTCAGACTGGGTGAACACGGGGACCATTTTGGATGGCCAATTATTGGTCCCCCAAAACGTTACGTTAAGTTGACCATTTAATTGCTGGCTTTACGGGCAATTGCATCATCTTGCTGAAAGAACCTGTATTCCCTCACCTCATCACTTAAATTTTGAAAGAAAATGGTGTGAGAATTTGTTCACTGCACATCTCTTAAATTAGAGTTCGAAACAAAGTTGGGTCAATTTATTCTTGTCACAATGATGGCACACTGCACTCCCACTTTTTGAGGCCACATATCAACACACTGCACACTTAGTCTTGGATTACCTACCAAACAGTATCTTTCACATTACATGACTGTTGAAGTACTTTCATCTGCAAGATAAATTAGTAATGGATCAACTTCACCACTACACACTTTTTCACAGAATCAGTTATAAAATATTTACTGTCTCAAATGATTGGAACTTTTTTTTTGTAAGTGTAACTTCATTTGATTTCAAACAAAGCAAGGGTGTTCAAGCCTCCTCCCCGAAATTTCGAAGGCCCTCCAAAATCGTGCCAAACTCAACCCGATTGTGAAAACTGTTAAAAATTGCTGAATTTAGGATGCCAACACCCCAAGATGTTTGGAAAAAAGGCAGTAAAATTCTAAAAGTACCTAGGTTCGCAAATGTTTTACATTAGTAATGACAAATAAATTGGTTGTCATCATAAATAGTCTTAAAGTACCAAAACTTAAGAAAATTTTACTATATGAAATGAAATTTCTTGTACCAAATTACAGCTGCCTCCAGAACCCCTGACTAGGGGGCTACCACCCCCAGATCCACGTTCTCTCTGTCCTCTGTCCTCAACTGAATTTGTTGAAAACCCCCCCCCACGAACAAAATTCCTCGGTACGCCACTGGGGAACACCCCTAAAAATTCATATTATATATTTTGGCAACAAGAAAATTTACTGCATTTTTTAGACATGCTGCACAATCTCCATTTTGTTTTTCAAAAATGTTTTTTATTTCACACTTCTATTGTTTTCTGTTCAAATAATGTTCACATTGTTCACAAAACATGCGCAAAATTAAAAAAAAAAAAAAACCTGGCCAGTCAAAGTTTAAAAGAATTTTGTAGAGATGCTTCCAATCACACTCCAGTATCATCTAACATTTCTTCCAAAAGAACGTACTGTGAATGCTATTACTCCTTAATATGGAACTCGCTGTTTGAAATTTGTTTGCCAGTCAAAGTGTAATTGATTTTGAAGGAACTGTAAAACAGGGAAACTGTCTTCTTACTCAGATATGACACTTTTCACAGGATTTCTTCTGTATATAAATTTCCACACTAAAAATACTCAGCATTACACTGTTGCATAACCACAAAGAAGAACAACAATTTAAGTCACAATAAAAAGACACCATGTTACACTGTAATATTCACAAAACACAAGTAACAAATCACATCTGTTACACAGCACATGTAACTAGACAGTGACATCACACTCAGATGATACTGGGGTAAGCTCTACTTGATCAGGATCCTGTGTGCTCAAGTTCTGCTGTCAAATGAATTCCCCATATTTAAATAAAGTCATCCTTTTATTAAGCATGGGTTATAAATTACAGTTATATTACACAAGTATTACCAATGTGTAAGTTTTGTTCCTTCAATTAATTTCAAGAGCCATCTCATTTTCATACAAAATAATTCACGAATATGTATACAGCTACATCCAACCGTGAGTACTGTTCAGACTGTCTACAACTGTGACAAATTCAGGATTGTTAATTATGGACATATTTACAATCTGATATATATGACATGCGCAGAAAATAAAATTACAGTAACTAGAGAGATGCAAGAACTGCAACCATCAGGCCTATGTATTCAGAACTTTACAAAAACTCCGATCACGGCATGCAACATGGCATTTTGTACCGTGTTATGAGGTTAACCATCATGTCCAGTCTGAAGCAATTTTAAGGCTTTTTGCAAGTTTGTTATAGCTGTTGGAATATCATCGTAGTTAAGCGCACTTCCAGCCCACTTGCAGTACTTCTGGGCTTTTGTCAATTGTTCTGCGTTCAGTTTAACTCCTCCTGGAATAACAAAACCAACCAGGATCACTTTCTGATTTACTCCTTCAAGGAATACACCATCTCTTCAATATTTCCCATCACTTTCTAATACAGGCGGACCCCCGTATCCACGGGTAATACGTTCCAAGACCTACCACAGTTATGTGAAAACGCGGATAATACCAAACGCTATATGTAACATGATATTCGTTACATACATAAATAAGGTAAAGTGTAATTGATAAATTACGCACAGTAAGATGTTACCAACATTAAATAAAGTAATGATAAAGTGTACTGTACACTGCATTGTACATTTACAGTGTACTTTCCCTCTTTCTCTCATACGTATGAAAGTAAGGGATTCTGACGTTTTAGCCTAACCCTCAAGAGACATTACAGCAATGAAAAAGTACAGTACCTGTACTGTACAGTATCATGTACAGTTTCAAGGGATGACAGAATAATATAAATCATGCTTTTCCATCAAAGTGCTGCATAAGCAATGAAAAAACGTGTTACTGTTACACATTTTACAATTAATATCATATGTATATATACCTGTACAAAACCTGTAATAAGAAAATGTTATTTGTTAAAAAATATCTTAGCCTATTGTGGGTACTCACTGACTTCTCCATTCTTCTTGTTGCTTTCTGAACACAAACAATGCGATTACACGACAACTAATTCGAACAGGGAGAACACTAGAAGCAGAATGGTGGAAAGTTTGAGGGGAAGCATGGGTATGGGGACAAAGGAAGATGAGTCAAGTACTGGGCAAATTTGGGCTACTGGATTTCACCATTTTATGACCCATTCTCACTTGTCGCACGTTTCGAAACTTATGAACCATTTTTTTCTTTAATTTTCCAAATTTTTTCAGGCTGTGGTAAACTGCAGATAACTGAAACCGCAGATATGGGGGTCTGCCTGTATTACTAAATTTACACTGTACCTGCAGAACTTGAGTTTCCACTTCCAGCATTGTTTGTATCATAATTTCCGGCGCTAGGCAGTGAATTCATTCCACCATCATTTGATGTTTGAAATGTTGCTGGAGAAGGATTAAATGGGGTAAAGCCACCAGGCAAACTAGGAGTATGACTTGGGGTGGTGGGTGGAACATATGTATTGGTTACTGGTGGAATTGGTGCATCAAAACCACTTGGGGGATTCTGTGGCTGAACAAAGCCTGAAATTAAAAATCACTTTCCATAAGGCTCTTACGCATTGCAAACTGAAAATAAAATTACTCAGTTACTCAATTAATATACCAACTAATGCACTTATATAAAAGTTACACATTAAAACACTAACACTGCTCCGACATGTTTCGGTCCTAAGACCATCATCAGGGAGCTGTATTTTCCTCGCTAAAGTCACATTAAAAATAGTCACTGATTAACTTCCTTGTACTAATAGGGTGTTGTGGCAGCATGCCGTATTATGTACGGTTATGTTGCGAAGTGTGTCCTGCGTGATATGCAGCGAAGCACAGAATGCACATCCATAGCAGGGCACTCTTCGCAACATAACCCTACACAACATGGCATGCTGCCACAACACCCTATTAGTACAACGAAGTTAATCAGTGACTATTTTTAATGTGACTTTAGCAAGGAAAATATAGCTCCCTGATGATGGTGTTAGGACTGACACATGTCGGAGTAGTTTTAGTGTTTTAATGTGTAACTTTTCTGTAAGTACATCAGCTGGTATATTAATTGAGTGACTCGATAACATGCACAGTGTAACAATGAAAATAAATAAAAAATATGAAAATAAGATATTAAAAGCAACATAATTTCACCCAGTGCAGTTTTCACTACATGTGGCTGAAAATAATGAACTATATGAAAAAAAGAGTTTGCCAAACACCCACAAATTTAAATATGTGGGCTGATCATTTAATTCTGGGACTGATTTTTTTTTCCGGGAAACTGTAATACGTAGCGAAATGGCAATAGAGTGGGACACGTGGCAACTCCATACAAGTGTATATGCAAAACCGGAGGTCGGTATCTCCCCGCATTCGCTCTGTGGAGGCCCTTGGGTGAACGTCTACAACAGTGTGTGTCGCATTTCACGATGGAGGAGAAAGTGCAGCTGCGTGTGTGCATTGATTTGTGTTTCTGTCTGGGGAAAACTGGTGCTGAAACGTATGAAATGCTGCAAGCAGCTTTCGGAGAGTCCTGCCTAAGTCGGTCGAAGACATTTGAGTGGTATTCCCAATTCAAAAGTGGATGCTGATCCTTTGAAGACGACCCCCGCCCAGGCAGGCCTTCCACCTCCCACACCGAGGAGACCGTGGCATGTGTGTGAGAAATCATTCGTGCTGACTGACGTCTGACTATCAGAGAGGTTGTAGAGGAAGTTAAAATAGCATTCGGTACATGCCAGAAAATTCTAACTGAAGATTTGCAAATGAGACATGTGACAGCGAAATTTGTGCCCCGTCTCCTAACGGCGGAACAGAAGGACGATCGCACGTCAATTTGCACTGACCTCTGTGATTGAGCCCAAAACGATCCCAACTTCATGTCCTCGGTAATCACTGGTGACAAATGCTGGGTTTACGGGTATGACCCGGAAACAAAGCAAATGCCCTCCCAGTGGAGCACATCATCATCTCCTCGACCGAAGAAAGCGCGGCAGGTGAAGTCCAATATCAAGACCATGTTGATTGCGTTCTTCGACATTGACGGGCTGGTTCAGGACAGACGGTAAATAAGGAATTCTACAAAACAGTCCTGCAACGTCTCCGTGACGCTGTGCGCAGACATCGCCCTGAGAAGTGGCGCTCCGGCAACTGGATCCTGCACCATGACAACGTCCCTGCCCACAGGGCTGTCACCACAAATGAATTTCTGGCGAAACACAACATTCCGTCACTCCCACAACCTTCCTACTCCCCTGACCTTGCTCCGTGTGACTTCTTCTTGTTCCCACAACTGAAGAAAACAATGAAAGGTCGCTGATTCGATTACGTTGAAGATATTCAAGCCAACGCGACGAGACAACTAAGGACTATTACTAAAAGTGACTAACAGAGGTGCTTTCGTCAGTGGCAGGAGCGCTGGAATAAGTGCATACAAGCACAAGGACACTATTTTGAAGGAGACAAGACCAACTAGCCATTAAGTCTACTTGTTCACTCACAAAAAAATCAGTCCCGGAATTAAATGATCAGCCCACGTACATGTGGATAAACATGGGTGGTTATTCACCCAACCACCACAGATGCTGGCGCTATCAACTATCTAAGCATTTTGTAAAGGTTTGGTGTCAAAATATGCATGCAATTTAAGCAATAGGTGAGGTTCAGGGGGTTCATTAGCATCCATGCTTAACCCTGTGTGCCTGTGCAACATTGATTTGTCCAACATGCTGTGATGACTCCCACTAACCCTGTGGTGGACATGGGGTCACAGTACTCCTATTTTTTATACAGCTGCATTACTGGTTACAAATTAACCAAACAAGACTAAAACTATTACCAAATTACAATATCAAAAATATCCACAAAATAATTATGGGAAATGCACCACATTCATTAGCCAGTATAGCTTCTAAATAATGTAGCATGGAACATAAACTTGATGACAAAAGTGTATACTAGGTGAATACAATATTCATGTCTCCCAGAATAGCCCACTGATCTCTGCCAATCATACAGCATCACTCAAACATTATTACTGAAACAGATATAATGTGCAGCAATGATCAATAATTATGGGATTCCAACAGTTCCTGGTTAATACAAGGGTTGGATACAAAGTAGTGGCAACACTGCTGTAACTTGAAGGATGTGCGTCGGGTGACACTACTGTCGTCTGTACCTGATAGCAGAAGTTCAGTTGAAGTAGTACAGTGAGTGGTGATGGTTG
>Ga0123352_10005593_pt1 | contig 18978 bp, 8 predicted proteins | sample TergutLab28metaG_FD_89700 | JGI IMG/M metagenome (GOLD analysis project Ga0123352, IMG submission 89700) | Labiotermes labralis P1 segment gut microbial communities from Petit-Saut dam, French Guiana - Lab288 P1 | ecosystem: Host-associated > Arthropoda: Insects > Digestive system > Gut ... | reverse complement strand
ACTTTGAGAGGAGATGTACCTCTTTCTCCCATACGCCTTCAGTGGTTCACATTGGTCTACTGTCGAGGGTAACTTTGAGAGGAGATGTACCTCTTTCTCCCATACGCCTTCAGTGGTTCACATTGGTCTGTACCTTACAGTTTATTATCTCCGTAAACAGACAAAAGAGAAGCTGCTTGGAAATAACACAATCTGCTTTTCCACATAATTATCTTCACGAAATTTGTGGACCAGTATATGCCGTTGAACGTAATACAGATTCCTTTGCAAGTTCCGACACGTCCAAATGGTCATCAAGTTCTTACAGTGGCGCAAGGTTTAAATTTGTCCTCTGTGGAGCATTTTTGTCTCGTCATGTAGAGTTAAACGTTTTGTGGGAAGACTGTAACTAATTACATGGCCTTGTCTGGGATTTTGACTGCGTGCAAGCTTTTCCGTTTCTGTAGCCCAGAGGTAAACAGTCCCAATTATACACCGTTTATAGTAATGATTATAATAATGTGCTTATAATGAAATTCTACCAACGGAAACAGCAATTACGGAGCAAAATGTCAATCTAAATGTCACGTGGTAAAAAAATATAGAATGACAACTAAGTATGCGAACTTATATAAATGTGAGTCACAAATGTTTGTAAGTTCTACGATTACGTCACTTCATTCATCAAACATATTATTTCTTCTTCTTCCGCGTATTATTTGTTCGGGTGTTAAATTAAATTTTAAGCCAAGCATCAGGTTTAACATACAAAAATGTTCTGTGTTCTCCTGGTGATTTTTATGGATCTCAAAACAAAAAATGATTATTTCAATACATGGCATTAATTAAATGGTTTTAATAAGCAAGACGGATTGTATTTATTTTGTTTTTGGCAAGACAGCCCCCCAGTGGGCCATGGCCTCCTCATTTACGAGGTTACTAGATCGCATACAACGACGCACCACAGTCGGTAGGACTCCTCTGCACGAGTGATCAGCTCCTCGCAGAAACCTCTACTTGACACTCGCAGCACTCACAACAGACAAACGTCCATGCCCCCGGTGGGATTCGAACCCACAATCTCAGCAGACGAGCGGCCGCAGACCTACGCCTTAGATCGCGCAGCCATTAGAATAGGCGGATTGTGTTTACTAACTGAATATTTAAATATTACCGATGCTAATTTTTGTCCTAGTGGGTTTAATATCGCTTAGTTAGTTCTCAGTTGCTTCACCATATTCGCCACTGGTATAAAAAAAGTGTATTTAACAGTAACGTTTATATTTACCGATATTTAGGGGGAAACACTGAGACACTTTTCTTTGTCTATTCTTTTACGGATTTCTTCGTTTTAAAAGTGTTCTAGTTTACAAGCGTAGACGTTCTCTGCTGATGTAGGTTTTACTTTTATATCCCACTTACAGTTCCAGACAAATAACGTCTTACCAGTTAATTAGCAGCCATATTTTCTTTCAAAAAAAAAGTACAGTAAATTTTTCTGTGTACAGCCCACGAAAGCACATAGGAACAGGAGAATTATAATGTCGGCAGCAGACGAAGGGAAGTGTTCAGATTCAGACAGCGGCCTCTTTATCGCAGGTAAAAAAAAACCCCGGTACCCATTCAGTAGGAGGCTGGGTGGAATCCAAAATCCGGCGTACGCATTTTGGAAAATGTAAATCTTTTGTCCTTACCAGTAATCGAACCCCGATTTTTGCAGACCATAATCTAGTCACTACACTGATTGTTATATTTTTAATTACGCTGAATACCGTATTTTGAAGTGGGTTCAGGGTCTGAACTCTTTTGTTTCAATAAATCCTTTCTCCACGCTTGTTCCTAATTTACTAGAAAGAATCACACGCATGTGTATGAATATTTCTATTTTGTTTTTTCCGATAATTTTGCAGTTCATCTCAAGGGAACAAAGTAGCCAAATCGGCAGTGTTTCGTACCTGCAGTTTTCCCGTGCCCGTCTTGTGTCACTACCGCCACGCAACTATCTTACCTCTGTATTACCGAAGTGTTTCATTTCCTCGCACCGGATGCGTAATAGCATATTGCACATACTGCGCAATGGCAGCTTCTTTCCACAACCTCTTCATTGCACGAGTTCAAGAGACGGAGATCTAGAGTTAAAGCGGCCGGAACGAAAGATGTCCACTTTCTTCCACCTAGAACCGATACTAATAGTGCATACAGCTGTACTTCCACTCTTCCAAACGCCTTTATGGCGTGATGCTTAAAGAACAGGACCATCCCCCCCCCCTACACACACACACACACCCTTCATTTCCTCCTTCTATTAATTTGTTTAAATTATAAATAAGCTACACTAAAAGTTCCGGACCGATGTTTGGTAGGCCACTCGTCGTCTGATAACATTATACCATTTCATTACAGTATCACCATCACCACTAAATGTTCCACGGACCATTGTCTCATCACTTTCGCATTTCTTAACCACCCACTTTTGTCCTACCAATCATTAGTCTAGAACTTTTGCTGCAAATTATTTCCAATTTTAAGATTTTTAAACTTTACTCAAACTAATTACTAATGTTTTGACAATACTTCTACGTATTGTAAAAATCCTTCCGAAACGTAATATTCACAAATATTTTGTGTAAGGACGAAATCTCTACCTTAAATTTTTACTGCTGAATGTGCAGCTGCAGCTATATGGCTTCCTTTTTATATTTCCGAACCGTAAAGCCTGTTGACGGTTGTCTCGTACAGTCGAAAATTGTAGTTTTTTTAATTACACTTAAAAATTGTTTTGTACAGATGGTTTGTCTTACTGCTACGTACCGTGAATCAGCTCTTAGGGTGGAAAACGGTAGGTGGGCAGGTTGTTCCCACATTCCGCGAGACTGGTGGTTAATTGGGAAGGCATCGTCCAGAGTCTAAATCAAATGTCACTGTGTACTCACCGCCACCAGATCACCTTGGACCGACCCACACAAGAAGTGGCATGGCGGGCCGCAGCAGATTATTTATTTACGGCTTCTAATAATGGTGGTAACACTGCTAGATGTGGAGACGTTCTTCTCAGTTACCGAACGAATATGGAAGTTAAGACGCGGTTAAGCCGGGTGTCACGATAAACGGCTTCAATCCTCACCCTTGCAGAAAATGACGGAGATCCTGAATATGAGCAGTCTGCTACTCCGAGTTGAATGTTGGCAACCTGTTGAATTATATATTGTTTAAATGAGTATGTTGGACTATTTAATAATATATTAATATCACTTTCAATATATATTGTAGAAATTATTTCGCTAGTGGTACTGAAAACTTTGTATGAGCATTTCAGCAACAAATACGCCGGACGGTCCCAGACATAACACATAATGTTCCAGTGGTCAATAAAGATACGTTGGCTCCTATATTTTTGGAATGCCGATGAAAAAATGTGGAGGCACACAATTTTTTCTAAAATTGTAACTACATGCTCAAGGGGTGTTCGAAAAATGTTTCTGTATTTGTTGTGACCTAAGCCTTCATTAGGCTTACCATTTTCGCAGTAGGTCTTCACTGTAACATACCCTGAGCCAGAAGAAGTCAGTACGTGACTTCTTAGAGTATATTTTAAAATGTATTTTAATATTATCCTTCCATCTACTTAGTCTCGCCCCTGCAGATTTAAACGTATAATTTCGTGTCAAAATACTCGTTTGCAGGCGCGTTCGAAAAATTGCGATTAGTGACATTTAGCTTCGTCATTTTTTGTCCATCCGTCCGTCAGCATGGAACATCGCGGTTCCCACTGGACAGATTTTAATGAAGTTTGATATTTGAGTATTTTTCAAAAATCTGTTGGAAAGTTCAAAATCTATTAAAACCTCACAAAAATAACCCAGCCTTTACATGAAGATCAATATACATTTGTTTATCATATCTCGCTCAGTTCTATTTAGAATTAGAAATATCTCAGCGCAGATAAAATCAAAACACACATTTTACATTCAATAATTTTTTTTCCAAAACCGCTCCGTTTATAAGGTAATGCGGAAAAATTCTGTACCACCGGACAGATGACAATATGACGCATGCGCATTGCATGCTGGTTACCCAAGTCTACAAATATACATGCTCAGAATATGTAATACTTATGCTCTTCCACTACAACAATTGTTACACGAACGCAACTTAATATTATGTTATACGTACGGTGTCCGTCTTTTTGCTTCTGATTTAGGTATTGGTGTGGTATCTTAACCAACTGACTATAACTGCAAAGTGACTGCGAAGCAGGCTGAGTTTGCTGTGTGAACAGCTCGTTCATCTGAAATATATATCAACTCCAACGCGACTGTAAATAATTAATTGGGAAGGACCTGGAAGGATATGTTTGAGGGCTGCTTGCCGGAGCAGACCGAGCTAAAAGTTCAAGTTGTCTCTATCCAAGTCCATGAAGGCGTATAGGCGGAGTGGAGTTATAACTCAACTCATTCTTAACAGCGACACCGGGTGGACGTGTGTGGTAAACTTCACACGCGGGCCGCTTTTCCCCAGAGAAGGAATGCCAGTAGTCATTAGATAGAAAGCTGCTTTGGCTCCGGAGCAGGTCTGGACGGTATACAGTAGAAAAACACCCCTTGTCACTACCGTGATTCAAACTCCGCACCGTCCACACCGAGAAGACAGCGAAATATCTCAGTAAGTGTAAACGATTCTCCAACCGAGATTCAAGCCCATATTCTCCCGATTACAAAGTATGAGAGCTGTCAGCTGCACATTCATATTCATCGCTTTTGTGAAAAGGTTTATTGTAATGTACAGAAACAACTGAGCAATTTAGGAAATATGCCTTTTGGTACCTTGCGCTGTGTCGCTGGATAAACTGTTCCCGACGTAAAGAAAGAATGTCTGGACTTCATCTCCAATGGTTCAGGGTGCAGAAATAATCCCAGAAAATCGAAATTCCCCATTACACAGCTGCAAACATTCCAAAACTCACAATTGTGTGCCCTGTAGCGGCCACCATTTGTTAGGATGCAGGGGGCGTCTTACAGCAGTAACATTTTATGCCTGGCAATGCCCCACATTAAACTGTTCTGGATGTCTCCAGAGAAGAATACAACATGAACCTGTTCTTTCTCACAGCCGGTCCCAGTGGCCGCGCGGTCTGAGGTGTAGATATGCAGGTGCTCGCCTGCTGAGATTGTGGGTTCGAATCACGTCTGGAGCATGAATGGTTTCTGTGCTGTGGGTGTTGTGTAAATAGAGGTCTCTGCGAGGAGCTTATCACTCATCCAGAGGAGTACTACCGAATGTGGCGCCTCGTTGTGTGTGATCTAGAAACCTCCAAAATGTTCTACGTTGGGCCGCAGCGCAATAAAAAAAGTAAGAACGAAAGAAAGAAAGAAAGAATTTGAGATAAACTGCATTCATAGATTTGTTAACTCATTAGGACTGAAGCAAAATGATAAATAAATAAATCCGCATTCGGATTTCTAGTTATCTGGTCTAAACAACCGTCCAATTAACTTCTCGCGCCAGATGTTTAAAGAAAACACAGCATTTGTATTAGTAAAAATTGTTCGTGTCTCACCAGTGAAATGATGGTCATTCTTTTTGTTCTGTATGGTTAGTGTGTAAGAGCAGCAATACGAATTGGAGCGACTCGAGATTTATACTGTCTTATACGTCCGTGTATAATGGTCATATGTAAAAACGGAACAATGGTAGTGGCATTGCACGTAAGTTAAGATATTTTTCAAATACATTACAACGGCGTCGCTTTTTATGAGATGGACTCATTTCTGAATAGTTCGCTTAATTCAAGACTAATTTTCATATAGGGTAAATGTAAATTAGGGGTGATGTCATCTCGGAGTCCCTAAATCTATAAACTTTGTATTTTTTTTTTTGCTTATAAACCAACTTTTAAGCATCAAAGAAGTAAGTAAACAACAAAAGTTGCTGTAATTACAGTTTCATTAATGAATATTATACGCTGCCTAAAGGCTGGAAAAAAATTATCATACTCCGACGATACTGAAGGAAGTGGGGAGGGAACAGCCGCCCCATTAGGAAAAGCTGTCTCGCCACTGATTTTGAAGGCTGGTCTGACAAGATTTTTTGTTATTTTGGAATCGTATTTTCAAATTGTGCGCATAAAGTGATACTTCATTAATATTTCTATAAGCTTACCCCGCTATTTCAAATTCGCCTACCATGCCACCACTCTGCACTTGTGACTCTGTATACATTATGTGCTTCATATCCACTGTACAAATAACTCTGTGCTGCAAAGCCAACTGAGAATCAATTTTTGTGTGTGTGTGTGTAAAGTGTTTATGAAGTTAAATCTGTTGTTAACGCAAAGTACGCACTATATTTTATCGTTATGAAACAAAATTGATTTTTCCCCTCCATCATTATTTAACTGACTTGTCCGAATTACTTTCTTTGATATGGGCCAATATAACGTTTTCCTTGTTGATTCGTATTTCGTACCTTTTTGCCTATTATTTAAATGATTATACAGTGGAATTCTGGTAGAGGGTCGCCTTGTTCATAACGTCGAGACATCGCCGCGAGTCAAAATAAGTTTCATACCGTTCAGTTGCCAGACTGCTCTACTGCACGAAATCAAATCCGAAAAAAAGTCGTAAGTCCTTTTTGCTGTGACAGGTTTTTTTTTTTTAATAAGGTTTGTGGGACCGAGTGGAAGAGATGACCAATTAAAGCATACCTGTGGATGTGCTCCGACATTCCACAAGTGCAGTTGTCACAGCTGTCAATGGGACTAACTTCTCCTCCGGATACCCTCAGGAGAAGAGAACTCGCATTCACCTCCTAGTCACAGCGTTCCGAACTTTCAGCGATGTGGCCATCAATTAGGCATGTAAAGATCCACAGGGTACACAGGAGTGTAGAGATATGAAAAACACGCGATTAATTAAATGAGTTTATTTTTATTTTGTGTTCTGAAATGTAAGTAGTTTTTCAATTTACGTAAGGGCTTCTTCACAACATTGCTGGAAAATCTGTAACGTTCGTCATGTTCGCTTCTCCTAACAGCTGAAAGTGCTCTGGGCAAAAAAAAAATTGTGACATTGTACGCTCTTTCCTGTGGCTGTTTTAGACGACAGATAAACGACGAAATTACGAGCTAGAATATTTATACATCTTAACGACCCCACTCCCACTAAGTCATATTAGGGAAATTTTCACTTGCAAAAGTGGAAAGATTTACAACATTGTTAGTAACATAACGTGCAGAAACCTTGATTCGCTTACCTGTCAATTCCCTGTTCGCAGTCCACTGAAAAACAACACATCATTACGAAATTTTCACTCTGGGATAAGGCGGCCAGAGCGTGGAACTCATCACTCATCTCCTTCTAGTGTAAAGTTTAAGAATGCCTGGAGATATATCTCCATTCCAACGTAAGCATTCATCGTGTGGTGTTTAGTGTGGCACAGGCAAAACTTTATCTTTTACTGAAATATATTTACATATCTCTTACACAATTAAAAGTCGACATCAAAATGTTATTTAGAAATAAACGAATATCGTACCATATTCCTTCTTATCGAATATGACCACGACATAGGCCTGTGTTTCAGAAAAATTATCTAGAGGAGAATTTAATGTACTCCACATTCCGTGCAAGAGAATGACTATACAGTATTTAATCCAACAATCTGGAAATCAACAATAAACAATCATTGGTTATTTACGATGTCCCGCCTATACGTTCCCGCCTCTACAAGGCCACTCTCAGAGAGGCTGTGTACGAAGGAATACAGATAGAGTGAATTCTGTCGAAAAACATATGTATCTTCGACAGAATTTGCTGTATCTGTATTCCGATGTATGTAGCCTCCCTGACGAATGGCTTTGTAGAGGCCGAAACATGTAGAAGGGACAACATATGACAAATGATAGTTTGTTGTCGATTGTACAAATTGTTGGATTAAACATTGTAAAGATCTAGATTAATTTTGAAGTTTTTAACAGCAATGAGAGTGAAAGACCATTCTGGAATGTGACACCACGTAGTCTGGGAAATATTTACCACCGTTTCGGAGGAATATGCTGACTCCATCTTCACAGTAAAAGGTTTTATATTGTCTACCAAATTACAAGGTGTCACTTCCCAGAAGACATTGTTCCTCAGCTGATATGGGATAGATGTTCTCTAAGTCTCACCTGGAAATGATGATTGTATGTAATGCAATAGAATCAGACAGCTGTCGGCAACATGTGACAGTTCATGTGGTCCCTACTGTAGTCGCGTCATTATCCACTCAATTCGCAGTGAGTCAGCGAAAATGATACGATCACGAGGCGGCGAAAGTACCTTCTGTGCAGTCAATTACTAATGTAATTCGTAATGCGTTAAATTGTATCGATTCTGCACCTCCGTTCGGATCAGACACGCTTCAACTAAAGTCTAATAAATAGCGAAACCGCTGACTTAAAAGTGTACAATGAAATGCACTAAGGTTCTGTCGTCAGAACTTACACCTAACAGCGGTTCAGGCTTCAAAACTGGAAGATATTTACGGATTTCTCGTGGCCAGTAAATATTTCGGACCCTTCCGAAAATAACAAAGGAGAGATATTTTAACGATCCCCCCTTCTTTCAATAATAACTAACAATGAAATTTCCTACAGCGTCGTTGTGTGACTTCAGTCCTTTCCCGGTGACTTAATGGCTACTCAGTTATTGAGATATCATTCACCAGTAATAGCAATATACTGATATCTTAATTACTATAGACAGAAACCCTTCTAGCGAAGATAATCATTGTTGACATTTTCAAGCACTTCCTCACATTAGTTACAAAGTAAGTATCTTTGTCATGCTGACGCTGTATCACCGTCATAAACCTTTTTAAGCCAGTCAAATCTCCTTCTTTACATGCCAGTTTAATATATTCCCCGCAACTACGTATCATTAAGTTGCCGTTTGGCTGAAGATATTCCACCGAAATCACTGTGTGTTTCTTTTACAGTGTCCTTAGTAGCCTGTCTAGAAGGCAGAACAGTCACACTAAGCGGTACAATAAATATTTAATTGCACAGAGAACGAAAATCCTACGTGCATGTATTTTTCCAGTAACCTTCCTCTCACCACTTCCAACGTCCAAATATTATCTTAAAACCCTGTGCATAAACACTGTCAATCTATGGTCCCTTCGCGAGATGGGACACCAAGTTTCACACCCTTATAAAACAACGGGTAAACTCATAGTTTTTATGGTTTCAACTGCAGTCTCATGTGTGGGGGAGAGAAAACAGGAGATTCTCAACTGTTGAAAGGCAGGTAAGCATCTAGGAAATTAATTTATTGTTTGTACAAGCGAATTTTTATTTCTGTCATTTTCAGGTCTGAAACATGTAAATACCAGAACCTTATATGTATACAGAATTACAATTATGCACAGAACTGACTTCTTCCATGTTGAGAATTCCAGAATATATATATTATTGTAGCATATAAATAGAGTTGCACGTTCCACGTAGTTAATTAAGAGTGTCAGGAGACTGCAAACGAATGCATATGCCAAAGACATTCAGAGAAAAAGGTCCGGGCTCGAGTGGACATATCTCATTAACAAAACGAGCAAGTTAATTATGTCTCCTTCACATTTATTATTCCTGCTCCTTCTCGAGTTGTCAGTTGCATACACGCATTCTTCTACAGATTAAATCGACGCCTTTGGGTACGTTAGTGATCGAGAGTGGCAGCCTATAGTTCATGTCGCCGTGGTAACTTTATATAAGAGAAGTCACATAAGAGATGATTAAAATACGGTGACAAACGAAAATTGTAAGAAACTGAAGTAGTACTGTTAAGCTACAAAGAACATAGATTTCCATGAAACACTGTAACTCAGTTTTCAGTATTATATATATATAATTGTATAAATACATGATTACGACAAAAGAGAGCAGTGGAGACAAATAAATTGCGCCATCGCAGCAGAGATTCAAATCTAAACAACTAATGTATAATTCATGTATTTCGAAATTTATTTGTCTCCACTGTTCCTTTTCTCTTGTCGTGATTGTATATTAATACATTTATGGGACAGTATTTATTCATTCGTTATTGTTTCATGCCACCATTTCCGTATTTCGGAGTGCGTTTGTGCATACTACCTCCACCTGCCGGTGAAAGCTTCAGTAACCTACACGAATGTGGACCATGCTGCCATCTATAGATAAAATATATTTGGATAACATTCCATAGATAAAAATGTTATCCGTGTTTTATCACGTTTTAAGTACGTTACTCAACTAACGGCCCGTATTCATCTGTACGAAGGTACTAAACTGCAAGATTTGAGGTTTTCACAACTGAAGAATTAATACTTCTGCGATATGACATCGATTCGGTGGAAGAGTGGTCCCTTACATTTCGAAGTTTTGTTGCACCGTATACGTAGGAGTAATGCAATTTGATGTCCGATGGCCCGTTTACCCATCCCCACGCACGAAAAACATTTCTGGGCTGTGATACAAGAGCTTTGTAATTGTAATGGAGATCGCTTTACGCAAACTGATTCGACACCGTAGTTGAGTAGGAGGCCCCAGAGGCATTCCAGACTTTGGGGGAAGAAAACAGTTATATGTCAAGCGAGGTGTTAAAATAATCTAGCTTTTACAGTCGAGTAAAAGAAGAAAACAAAGTTGAGTATTTCCATACATCGATCACGGATTACAAACGTAGATAATAACGACTGCGCCAATTCAATTCCTGTAGTGTCATTAACAAAGTCAAGCCTAACCGTTCCACATGTCCCTGTTTGCTTCGCTCGTTACTGAGTTGGTAATCATCGGCATGGATTAGAGTTTGTCGGCCTTTACAACTCAATGTTGGTAGAAGTCACGGATGAAGTAGCCCTAGTCGATGGTTGGAAAGTGTGTGTTGGCAAGGTGTTGCGGTTGTGGTTGATCCAGAGTGAGTGTAGGTTATTTAATTGTATAATATCATTGTCATCTTGATGAGATACATTCTACCATTTAATCTGTGTTATAATCCGAGGTAGATTGTGCTAGTGTGTGAGATATTTTGTCTTGCATTCGAAGCTGATAATTTTACGATGATTCCCATTTAAAAGTGGTCATGGTGTGAATAGAGCATGTTCGTATTGACGGACCAACGCTAGTGGTTTTCGTGTATTAAAGTATGTACTGTATTTAGCATTATTTCGTAGTTAATTGTTTACATAAACATTAATATAACAGCGTGAGGATTTTAGAGTGTAGCTGTTTTGTAAGTATTTTGTCTTCACAATGTGAGCTTACAGAAAAATTAACGATCAGTAGTTCGTGTAACCGATCGTATGTGAACCTAACATTATGTTTCACAGCAAGCAGAAACAGAATCCATTAGAATTAAATGATGCAGAACCTGCACAAGAGATAGACTTGGAACTGAACTGTGTGGTGCTGCAGAGCAAGTAGCGGGCTTCAACTCGGGTCTCGGATATTTTGTTTAAATTCTGAGCTGAAACTGATCGTGCCCTTTTCATGTATTGAACAAATACCTCCATTATTATTTAAACTGCAAAGTATACCCTAACATTCAGTTGATGTAATGTACCATGTTTGTCAGGCATTCGCTGTCTGTTGTGATGCATGTAAGAGCTGTGATGTATTAACTTAAAAGAGACTTGTCATTTTTGTATAGCTACTCGTAACACGATCAACCTATTAGCATATTAAATGTCAGTAACTGTTCTCAGAGTTACTGTTCGTGTAGGAATTTGTATGCAGCACTCTGTTGCCAGGGGCTGCACCAAATTGATGACATTTGCTGCTTCAGTGCCATCCATTGAAGCAAAGGAACCAGCATGACATGAAACAGTGGAGTCCGTACTTGGTTAACCCCCCCCCCCCACATTTTGTGCAGATATTTTACCACCATGCATTCTTAAACATTGCATAAAGACAAAAAAAGATCTTGTGCAAATGAAGCAAAATAATTGATTTTGTATTTCCAGTCGAATGTTAAATGTTTTTTCCTTTAAAACTTCTAATTGGTTTCATTTAGTCTCTTTAAAAGTATGGAAAATGTATTCATCCTTGTAAACTGAACCTTTGAGTTTTCTGTTAACCTGCAAGTTGCATAGGTGGAACATTATTGTGTATTAATAATCTGTTAATTGATATTTCAGAATGGCACCACGGTATGAGTTGGCAGTTGGCCTTCGTAAGGGACATAGAACTACCAAGATACGTGTAGGCAAGACTAAGCAGGACAAAAAACATACTATTCGTCCATCTAGATTGAAGGGTGTAAGTTTAAAATAAAATTTGGATACCAAGATATTGCTGCTTCTTAACAGATATTTTTCCATCAAACAAATTTGTATTTGGAAATAAAGAAATCGGCTAACGCAGGATGAAACACCATAAAGTAACTGCTGTTTCTTCTTGTGAAGTGGTTTGATTTTTATTTTATTCTGTGAATATTATGGGCAGTAAATGAGATGTTGATATTTGTTTGTTCCATAATGTGAAGTATATCTTACTGATACCTTTATAAGCCTTAAGTGTCATCGTTCTGTGTGATTAAACTGCGGTTCTTATTCAAGTGATAGGGCATTTTATAAATATAACCACCCTGCACAGTAGATTGCCCCACTTCGCATTCTTAAATTTCAAGGAAAATATCTGTACATAATGTGTTTAACTTGGTACACAATTGTAAGGTTTCTCTCCTCCCAGCGTTCAGATGATCAATTAGAAAGATACTTCTCATCTTATATACAGGTACATGTGGTACATTTGAATGTAATTTGCAAATGTATCTTTGGAACAGGAATACTCCAGAAGGGTTCAGACGTGGTGCGTGAGGAGAAAGTTGGTAGAAACACAGCAGTTGAAGTGGACGGCACCCGTAATGCAACAAAACTTTGTCCCACAAGTGAGATGAAGATTAATTATAAATATTCAATGCCATTGCATGCCCCTGTTGCAGATTCAGACAAAACACACAAAGTTTGTTCGAGATCTTATCCGAGAAGTGTGTGGCCATGCCCCGTATGAGAAGCGTGCAATGGAGTTGCTGAAAGTTTCAAAAGATAAAAGGGCCCTCAAGTTCTTGAAGAGAAGGGTTAGTAAAATTTAAATAGTATATGTAATAGTTACATTTTGTAAACACCATACTTTTGATACATTTATTTGGTTCTGACTGAAGGCTGGTGGCAGGCTGCCATGAACATGGTAATGAAGTTTGGGTTTTATAAAAGGTGCAGCATTTCTGAAAGGCGAAGTAACTTGTTTCTCAAGTAACATTGTGTTGCATGGATTTAGTACTACTAGATGTTAGGTGCTGTTTGACAAGGGTGCAAATGTGTGAAGTTCCATTCACAAGTGAGTATTTGGTCTACATTTCTACATTGTTCACGACCCTTAACAATTTATGGGCATTGTTTTTATGTGATAATGTTCCATATGAACAGTGTGATGGTCCACTGTATATTAATCTTGCCCTGGCAGGCTAATTTGAACACAGCAGTTAACAGTTTGAACAAAGGGTGAGAAATTCTTCAGCAGTTGGGTGGCTGTTAGGTTTTGAAGGATTATGTTAAAATTAAATTACCAAATCTAATTTACAAAAATCTGTTCTGTTTTCTGTCATTGACCTCTCTACATTCATCATCTTTCCTGTTCAACAGACTGGTGGTTTAAAGTTAACATACTATTTAAGAGAAGTTTGATGTTCAAGTGTGAATGTTTATGGCAAAGATGTGCTATGATAAATGCACATTGTTGTGAGGCAATGGACACTGTTAAAATATTAGTCATGTGTAGAAATGTAAGGAGATATTGAATGCAGTAGAGATGTTCAAGTTCCGAATGAATGGTGTTACAGTGCTGATGGGAAGTCTGGCTCACAAGTTTTCATGTTAATGGCATGGAAAGGGTGTAAGGCTTCAATTATACAGATGTTTGCAGGGTTCTTCCATTTATAGGTTCTCTATGTAGGATTTTTTAATACTTTGTGATTTTTTTTTAATATTACACTGTGAAATTGTGCTTCATTTTGTCTTTGGATTTGTTTCAGTCAGGAATAACTGTTATAATTAACAGAACTGTCATTATAACATGACAGTATTTCGTGTCATTCTAGTAACCTGTAACTTCTTATGTGTTTGTTTCTAGTTGGGCACTCACATTCGTGCTAAGAGGAAGCGTGAAGAGCTTAGCAACATCCTTACCCAGATGAGAAAGGCACAAGCACAGGCAAAATAATTTCTTAATGTAATGTTTGTCCACTTAATAAATTGCTATACAAATTATTATTATTATTTTTGTTTTATTTAATGCGTAGGAAACCTTCCAATGGAACACCATCTGTATTTATTCCATCATCTTTCACACCCCCAAGATCTTTACCAAGGAGCAGTCTCAATATTTGGTAAGATACTGAAGTTTGAACAAATTGTATGTACTTCTTCTTTACGGTTGTTAGTGAAACTTCTATCTCCACACAATACGACCCCACTCCAGTTTTCGGGAAAATATATATACACAGAGGATGATTAACTTTGTGCCCAGTTTTAAAATTAACACCAATTTTTAGTTGATGAATTAGGAAAAAAATTGTCTTACATTTTGGTGAATACAGTGTATATACACTATTAAAATATTTAAATTTGGCATTCATGTATGTAATGTATTCTGTCCTTTGTATTATTGGCTTTTAAAGTTTCTCTGTGTGGTTTATTACATTTTAGGAAACTGTCAACTCTGTTGTGCTACTTTTTAACCTTCCATTGAGACCATGTACTTGGCATTGCATGGGGAGTTTGTTTTGCTACAGCTGGTATAAATGCACCTGGTGTTCTGAGGGATTGGAGGTGTAACAAGGGAAGTTGCTTTGGTCTGCATATATTTAAACATTTTATTGCGTCTTTGTGGTACAGAAATACTACTAATAAATAGTTATGCTATGTATCAACAAATTTAAGATTTTCAGTAACTACCACAATTCAAAATCAAGAAGTTGCTGTAGTGAAACTTAGTATCCTGTGTTAATGTCACACTGTATTACATTTTTCCCATTACAAGTTGGACCAGCCATTGTTCCAGAGTAGTTTAAGTACCACCTTCTGCAGGATATTTCCCAAGGTATTGATTCTTTTACCACTACTGAGCTTGGACCACTTAGAAGGTGGAGGCAGTAAGGTCCACCAAAAGGTTTGATTCTGACCAATTCACATGAGATCATATCCCTGGAAAACTGATATACACCAGCATCATTTTGGCAACCTCAACTATTGAGTCAACCCAGTGTTTGCTGGGCAGCAGTTACAGGGCTGCCTACTGTGTAATAGTAGGTGGTCATGACCGAATGTTGAATGAGATATAGTCGCTGTATACATTCCAAAAATTCCATTGGTAGATGTGCATGCACCTGAGCACACACAAGGGTCATTCCATAATACATGATGTTTGGGGTGGGGGAATGTGGGAGTGTGGGAAATAAACCAAGTTGCCTGTATATGTACATGTTAGCATCAGGTGAGGTTATATGTACATGAGCCACTGGTAGGAGACAAGCAAACCACACACATTACAGATTGTGGCTTTAATATTTTGTTGTAGCATACAGAAGGAATATGAAACAGAAAATATAACATATACAAACTTAACAACATTCAGAGTACTCCCTTAGGTTTTCTACAGCTCTATAAATGAGGGGGTAGGCACCAAATACCATTGGCGTCACGTGACATGCTAATCTTTGCCATCTCATACCAAACTGCTATCAGAATATCCTCCCTCTTTGCAATTGATTCCCGAGGCATTGGCTTTTGGTTTGGAAATCAAGTCATAGTCACATGGACCAAGGTCAGGAAAATAGGGAAGGTGTTTTTTCACTTCCCAATCAAAGTGCCAGTGTCTGCTGAGTGGCTGTAGGATTATCATGTGTAATGATAGCATTTTCAACCAATTATAGATGCTCCTCCCTAACTGCATGATGCAAATGGTATTGCAGAAATGAGTTGTAATGGTGTGCATGTTGTCTGACCCTGTGGAATGGGATGATGCTCAAGAACACCTTGGACATCATGAGCCAAAATGATCATCTGCATCATGGGTGACGTATTTTTTTCAGGTCCCTTGTTTTTGTGGTGTTTGTGGATGATCCCATTAAGATGACTGTACTCTGAGCTCCTCTTGATGGGCCATTGCACACATTTCATTAGAAGTCTGAACAGACAGAAAGTCCACTGCAATGCATATGCCTAAATGCACTGTACTTTTGAATTCCTGACCCTATCTTGAAACTGATGTGGTAGGGCATCATCACCCATTGCTTCATGTAGTTTCACATGCACTCATTTTCAGGTTTGGAGAACTACTATTTTCATGTATCAAAGCTGTTCCATTTTATGGAATTCTGTTTCTGAACTTGCCTGCTTACTTACCTGCTCCATGGAGAGGAGTCCTTGAGAAGCTAACTGGTTCTCAGCTAATCAAATTCCCTGCATTTTATGGAACCCAAAAGTTCTTTACCACCTTCACAAGTGCCAACCACCCCATTCCTCCACACCCTACTTCCTGAAGATCCATCTGAATTTTATTCTCCCATCTATGCCTGGGTTTTCCAAGTGGTCTCTTTGCCTCAGGCTTCCCCACTTAAACCCTGTATACACTTCTACTCTCCCCCATATGTACTATATACCCTGCCCATCTCATTCTTCTTGATTTGATCACCCGAACAATGCTGGGTGAGGAGTTCAGATCATTAAGCTCCTCATGATGTATTTTTCTCCTCTCCCCTGTTACCTCATCTTAGGCCCAAATGTTCTCAACACCCTATCCTCAACCAGCATCAGCCTATGTTCCTCCCTCAGTGTGAGCGACCAAGTTTCACACCCATATAAAATGAACTGGCAAAATAATGTTTCTGTAAATCTAAATCCTTGTATGTTTGGATAGCAAATTGGAAGCAAAAGGTACTGCACCAAATGATAGCAAGCATTCCCTGACTTCAATCTGCTCTTTGTTAGGTTGTTCCCAAATATTTTACTTCTTCCACCTTTTATATTGTGACTTCATCCTGCATTCTGATCGCAAGACGTGACCATGTAATTAGTTATATCAGCATTCACTTCTAGGCCAGTCTCCTTACTAGTGACTACCAAAGCGTCTATGTTTATTTCTATAATATGTATGCTTCTGCCCAATATATTAACATCAGCACAAACCAAAAGCTGATGTGTACCATTTAATTTGAAGCCATCTTGGTTTACCTAAATTCTCCTAATGGCATATCCTAAAGCAAAGTTGAAAAGCAATGGTGATAAAAGTGTCTCATTTCAAACCATTCCAAATAGGAAACATGTCAGACAAATGCTTGGCTACCCAGACTCTGCCATAGGTTTCATTCAGGCACATTTTTATTAGCCATACCAGTTTCATGGGGATACTAAACTCAATGCGAATATTATACAAGACCTCCCTCCTAACTGAATCATCAGCGTTCTTGAAGTCTATAAATAGCTGAAGCACTGCTTCATTGTATTCCCATTGTATTTAACAATGGGAATGGCATCCTCTATCTAGAGACCTTACTTTACAGCAACTGGTATAGTCAGCTGTGACCTCCCCACAACAGCGTCAGAATCACATGGTTTTCTGAGTACTGTCAGCTGTTCAAGGTCCTCACTTAAATCTGCAGCATGAGAGTCAAGAACTTCCAGATTCATTAGCCTCCTCCAAATATGGGAATCCTTTTCCTGTAAATTAATGGACCAACAAGAGGATGTTCCTTATTTTTTCCTGTTGGCTGGGGCCAGAGCTTCTTCCAGCAGCCATTCAGACCTGCAGACTTCAGCTACTCAATGGACTTATTTATAGTTACTATGCTATCATCTGCACCATACATTTCCCAGCATTCCCTGACACTAATAAAGGTTTCTGCTTGCATTCATGATGCTGCAGAATTTCACAGTGATTTTCTGGCTGAGCAGCTGTACAAATGTGTTGGTAGTGTTACATACTCAAATGGGTAAAATCAAGATTATGTGGATGTCCTTAGGTATTTTCAAGGACAAGACCTTGGATTTCAGATACAGTTTTCAAACCAGCCTCTACTGGCATGGCCTTCCCCTTCATCATGTCACTACAGCCAGTTGACCATTTCTGTCTCATCCAGACATGAGCAGGCACTTCCATTGTTTTGAGGAAGAGGTTACAATGTACATCATAAATTTTCGTACTCTGTGGAGAAGTGGCCTTAATGCTTCTCCTGGCCATGTGTTTACGTTTCTTCATTAAACAGACTGTAAGTTCACTGACACCATATACTGTCTGGCCATAGCCATGCTCATTCCACCCTCCAACTTGTCCAGCACCTCCACTATGGGCTGTCCATCCGTACATACATTGCACTTGCCAAACACAAAAAGTGATAGCAACAGTTCTAAAACTTTTGAATATTACAGAGTATATTCCATATTGTACAAGATCTATAAAAAGTACCTACTGAGTGAGACAGGATGGCAGATGTTACGTTTTGTGGAATACACAACATTACTGCAAATAAGCATGTATCTGACACCACAATGCATAAGGTTTGTCACAATAATTCTTCTGTGAATGAGCAAAACTGCACTGCATAAATCCCATCAACAAGAAGGGTCTGCCCTTACTTACTTACTTACTTACTCCATGGTGCAGAGTCCTTCTTGAGAAGCTAACTGGTTTGTAGCTAGTAAAGAAATTCCCCGCATTTCACAGAATCTGAAGGTTCATTACTGCACTCACAAGCGTCCACCACCTGTCCCTATCCTGGGCCAGCCCAATTCAGTCCATATACCCACATCCCACCTCCTGGAGATCCATTCTAATATCCACCCATCTACACCTAGGTCTCCCCAGTGGTCTCTTTCCCTCCAGTTTCCCCACCAAGACCCTATACACCCCCCTCTCCTCACCCATATGTGCCACATGCCCAGCCCATCTCATTCTTCTCGATTTTATCACCCGCACAATATTGGGTGAGGAGT
>Ga0123352_10005591_pt1 | contig 18979 bp, 7 predicted proteins | sample TergutLab28metaG_FD_89700 | JGI IMG/M metagenome (GOLD analysis project Ga0123352, IMG submission 89700) | Labiotermes labralis P1 segment gut microbial communities from Petit-Saut dam, French Guiana - Lab288 P1 | ecosystem: Host-associated > Arthropoda: Insects > Digestive system > Gut ... | reverse complement strand
GGGAATTGTCTCCAGGGGAAACATCGCGCAGCAAGCAAAGAGGTTCATGGATCTCCAGGAGGTAGGATGTGGGTATATGGACTGGATTGTGCTGGCCCAGGATAGAGACAGGTGGCGGACGCTTGTGAGTGCGGTAACGAACCTTCGGGTTCCGTCAAATGCGGAGAATTTCTTGACTAGCTATAAACCAGTTAGCTGCTCAAGAATGACTCTGCACCATGGAGTAAGTAAGTAAGTAAGTATGTTTCACAGTCACATGTCAAACCCCTGAAGTAAATGACGGGTGGGACCAGCCTGCGGGCTATCATAAACGCGCAGTCTGTTTTGGTAGAGTCAAAAAAAAGTGTTATGCTTTAGATTAACACGTGAGTAAACCCGATACTGCTGGCATCCGGAATGGGACCGTGTGATTTGGTAGATAGGTGTCAAAATATCGAACTTCTTTACTCTTCGAATGTCAAGATGGATTCAGCAGGTTCGTCCGAAACGCTGTTACATATCTAAAAGTTACAAAACGCCCACCGTAATAAGTTATGGACGGACCTAAACAGATTAGGGGAATGGGCGGTAGAAAATGAAATGAAGATAAAGTCAGGCAAAAGTAAAACAGTAAGCTTCACAAAAGCTAGGGTGAAGGAACGAATATGGTATTATTTTGGGGATCAATTAATCATGGAGGCAAGTAGCTTTAAATATTTATGAATAATTATACGCAGCGATCTAAACTGGGCATATCATGTCAATTACACCCTATGAAAGGCATGGGAGGCACGTCATTTCATCTAACGTATACACAAAAAGGGAAATAATAATACGAAACCTTCAGCTTATACGGCACTAGTGAGACCGATATTTGAGTATGGAGCAGTGTGTTGGGACCCATACAGAGAAGGTCAGGTAAGCGCTTTAAATGGGGTGCAAAAGGGAGCGGCAAAATTTGCAAATAATATAAATGAGTCGGGTTGGGAAACTTCGGCACAGCGAAGATTGATAGCCCTAATATGCGCCCTTTTCAAGGCACACACCGGGGGACAGGCCTGGAAAGCGATAGGGGATAGACTTCTAAAACCATGTTACCTGAGTAGGGAAAATCATAATCGGAAAATTAGGACTACGAAACAAAGAACAGATGTTGATAAATATTCCTTCGTAAATAGAACCATTAAAAGCGGGAACCAATTTCCTGCAAGCTTACTTTCCTCTGTAAGAGGGTTAAGAACGTAGTTACAAGCAAGGGGATTCAAGTGGCGATTACGTGTAAATAAGGGAAATGATGTGAAGTGTAGTGAAGTGGAGTGAACTGACGTGGTTGATCATGTCAGGAATAGAAACAGGGACGTTCTGTAGTAGACTTGTTACGTCATTAGAGCTGCATGCCCAGTCGCAACTGCATGTAGCGGCTGCTGTGACGTTAAGCAACTGCATTCTCAACACACAATATTTGTCTCGCGGGTTTTTTGTAATTAAATATGGGTAATATCATCCCATTCTGCTGCTAGTATCCAAACACACAGCCACGCTGCCAATATAATCCCATTGTGCTAGCATCAACACTGCCAATGTCATCCCTTTGTGCTAGCATCAACACTGCCAATATCATCCCATTGTGCTAGCATCAACACTGCCAATGTCATCCCATTGTGCTAGTATCCACACTGCCAGACTCATTCCATTGTGCTAGTATCCACACTGCCAATGTCATCCCATTGTGCTAGTATCCACACTGCCAATATCATCCCATTGTGCTAGTATCCACACTGCCAATATCATCTCATTGTGCTAGCATCAACACTGCCAATGTCATCCCTTTGTACTAGTATCCACACTGCCAATGCCATCCCATTGTGCTAGTATCCACACTGCCAATAGAAGTCGCATCAACAGTACGAGGCACGGGCTTTATATCCTCACAAGTTCACGTTCAACACACAGCACCCTCTTCAACGTCATCTAACAGCACTTTGGATTTTAGTTGCAAATTGTATCGAATATTTTATGTTTTTATTGTCCCTTGGCTGGGAACAATATTAGTGTATTTTATCAGCTTGAATGTGAAGGGGGGGGGTCTTCTATAACACTCTGTACCTTTGTGTACTTGTACCTGTACCTGTACCTGTATCTGATGCTGGTCGAATGAACGACCGAAACGTGTCGTACAGACATAATAATGAAAGAACGTTTAGTGTTCGGGCGTCGTGTTTGCGTGGTTTGGATTATTATTGATTATTTTAAATTAATATCAGTTATGCCCTAAAAAGCATCTTTATTTAAAATTGTCACGGAGTATGTTTCTTTTTATGTGAGCTGCAACGTAGCTTAGGTGGCCGGTATGGCGCAGACGGTAGAGTAATTCGCTACTCATTGGACAGTCGAGGGTGCGGACAGTGACGAGGGAGTGATTTTTCCTTGCCTGTCCACTTCGGCCCAGAGGTCGACCTAACCTCCTGCGTAACGAGTACCGCCTTTCTTAAGGGGGGTAAAGCGGCCAGAGGTGGCTTTGACCACCCACCGCCATCTAGCACCGAGGTTAAATGGAGAGTAGTGACACTTTTAAACCACCTCTGTGTCTTCAAGGCCTGCCACAGGTAGAGCCTTTCGTAAATTAGATAAAAGTCTTTATTTAAGGGGTCAATTTAAATTTGGTATTCCAGAACGTAGGTGACCAACCTTTTATGGTGACGGGCGGTTATAAGAACCTTATAATTTACAGGCGTCAGTGAACAAGTCAGCAGAGTAATAAGAGAAACTAAGTCTAAAGCAAGCGCGTGGCATACTTGGTACGCCAGTTTAATTTAATACGAATAGAATAATAACCCATAAACAAGGAAATCTCACAAGACATTTTGGATTAAAACTCTATTTTAGTTTAAGATTCCCACCTCCGGAATATGGCGCCTCATAGATTTGTGTTTAAGTACCGATGTTTACTACAATCATATTGTTTCTAGCTTCCGAGTAGTCCAAGAAATGTCACTATTCTGAAGAGTGACGTAGCGGGCTTCTCCGAAACGATAATATTTATACACCAATCTAAACCAATAAATTACTTCAAAAAACATCGGAAATTTATCTCTGCCAGGAAATACATAAATTTTGTTTTAATTCTGATTCTTGACCGCTTTGAGAAATCGTTTCTTTCAATTAGCGAACGTTATAACAGCTAACACAATATTCCTCCTTCACAAAATTTGCTTGTTTTGGACTGTAGCTAATATCTTTTGACACTTTCAGGCGTTTCTGCTAAAACCAAAAATTATTCTAGCTTTTATAATGGCTTCGTTTTCTCAATCGAAACAGTCAGTGTGCAGTTGCATCAGATTAATCCCCTAAATGCTGAATTCATATGTTAATTAATCAGGTATTTTTTTTCAGGAAAGGCACATACACAACTATCCTGATCTGCAGATGTCGCAATAAGGGGAAAGGTAAGAACCAAACCATTTTATTCATTATTTTGTGCATGAAATGCAGACGAGAGTAAATCAGGGTTAGTGCCACAAGTCTCAAGTGTAGTAAATACAGGAATTAATACTAAATATGCCATTTTGCTGGGTTATATGGAAAAAGTGTTTGTGACCCACACTTACTAGTTTACAAATGTTCATTGGGACAACAATCGTAGACACGCGCATATCTCGTATGTATTCAACTTCAGTCCACAGCTTCGTTAGTTCGGCGGTTGTTAACCGCGGCTACAGCAGTTTCCATCCTCGTAGAAAGTCCAGGCAAAGTGGTGGACAATGGTGAAACGTAAAACGGAATGCAATTTACCACCACAACAAAAAAAAAGTTGCTGTAAGTTTAGGAAAACAAGGCAGAACTGTGACAGATCCGCCACTGGTAGTCCACTTACGTGAAAATTTTCGATGCAAGAAGTCCCAAATTGAAAGCTTTAGGTTTCTGTGACCGTGCATCGTGAGCAAATTGTGAAGTGAGAGAGAAAACCAACAAGATGCAACAGTTAGATGTTCATTATCAATACTTTCTCAACATGTTTCGGGCATCATTATGCCCATCTTCAGGAGAACAAGAAGTGTGTTACTGCACGTGGTGTGCTGCGTTGGTTCTGCTGGATGTGGTTGGTAGCGGTTGTGGGGCGCTGCGTTGTAGGGTGTGAGCACTGTGAAGGTGTACTAGTCGAACAGTAACCTTCACAGTGATGCCCGAAACATGTTGAGAAATTATTGATAATAAACATCTAACTGTTGCATCTTGTTGGTTTTCTCTCTCACTTCCCAAATTGAAATATGAAAAAAATTGAGCCGGGGGCTGCATCTTGTTGGAATGGTGTATTATGAGGACCCTCTTCTTTCAAAACCGGCATGAGGGAAATGCCGCACGCAGGTTAATAATAAAAAGAATACCTCCATTTAGGCAGCCTCCAGATTACTGGAGAAGAAATCTTCCACAGGAATATCGTGACTTATTTAAAAAAATCCATAAGATATCAAATTTTCTTCCAAAAATCCCTTTTAAAATTAATCGGGATCCCTGTACGTGTATGTAACAAGAAGAAACCTGTAGCGAGTGGCCGAATCTTAGAAAGGTTTGGGAGCCGAAAAATGTTCACAAAAAATATATCAGGAAAGTTTGCTGAGTCAATTCAGAATTCAGTAGGTTTTATCGTTTGTTTTCTGCTGCCATTCAACGAAGCGTCACAGAACTTTGCCCCATCGCACTCACAAAACGAAAATCAGATTGAACACTGCGCTTCTCTACACGCCTCAAAACACCGTCACTTGCATACAGCCGAAATACGACAGTGAAATCAAAGCGTAGAAGGATTTAACGGCAGTATGGTGTAGGGGCTTGAAGTTGGCTCACGTGGTTAAGTTTAAATAAGAATAACGTCGGCTCTTCTCGAATTGCATATTAAGGACAGAATTTCTTGTTTACTTGGGTAAATATTACCTTCTTAAAAGGGACGCGTCTTTGTTTTTTATTCGGATAGTATATGCGTAGGCAGAAAACAATCAGTTATAGACGTGCAAGATAACATTAATATAGATAATACGTAGATTCCATTCTTATGGACGGTCAACTGTGCGGTGGGTGGATGGCTGTCCTATGCAGAAAATGAATAACCGGGCTTAGCACACGGCAGGTGAATTCTTGACTACCTGTGTGACTGTCAGGTGGCGACAACGTCCATCCCAGGAAACTTGTATCTTCAGCATCATCGCAGTGAAATTCTCAAATTTCTTGTGTGAAATTAGGTGCGCACCCAGACATTTTTACTGTGGGAAGGGCGGCCGGACCCTGAGGCTTTCTGTAATTTTTGTTTCATCATCATCATCATCATCACAGTCATCATCCATCACTAGTTAGACCTTGCTAAGCCTGTTTCTACCTGCTGTAACAGTCTTCAAAAGACTTCCAATTCGTCTTCGTCCATTCCGTCTATAGTTCAGCATCGCTTTTGTCATCGTGCTGTTGTTCATTCTTGTTACATGTCAATTTGATCTTCATCTTCTTAGTTTCTCGTCAACTGGTTCTACTTTCAACCCTTGATTTTATAAATTATGTAATAAAACGTATGTCTTATGTATAACTGTAACATAACTGTAACAAACTCTGTTGGCGACTGCATATATATATATAAAACTACACGTTCCATGACCCACTCACCTAATTTAAATTACAAATTCTATTACTGTTTTTTAACATTTTGTTCTAAAACACCATAAGTTTCATTCAGTTCTTAAAATTCCGGCGTGCTAGTCATCAGCTGATTTCAGTAGATAATTTCGGCTGAAAAGTAAATCAAGCAAACATTTGATATGCTCGTGCCTATAAAATATGTGTATTTTTTTTTAATTTCGATTTCGGCGGAGTTCGACCCTGTGTCAGATCCTCAAAAACGATTGCACTCCATGGTGCTGGCTGGCGTTTCGTAAAGAAATTGCTGTAATCAAAATTAAATTATTTTTTAAAAGATTTCATAAAAAAAAAGTGTTTCACAAAAGTATCCCTAAATTAGACCGACGCTTTTTTCCCCACCGCAAAAAAATCGCATGGGTATTTGTTGTTGAAGAAGACCTTATGCCGTAGAAATAAAATTCCTTCGGTAGACTGATGTTCATAACGATTTAGATTAAAATCGCTCACCATGCAACTCTGCAGGGGAACTTTGGTGTCTACAACACTACACGACCTACCGTCCCAGAACAGCGTTAATATTCTTATTTATTCGACGACGTGAAAACAAATACACGGCCACCGTTAGTTGACATAACATTTATTCGAAATTAATCCGCTACTTCCAGAGAGGGGCCACCCGGATCAGCCCTCGCACGTGGCACTGCTGCTGGAGGTCAGCACCCATCGCTTACATCCGATTGAAGGAATCTCTAACACCACCCTGTTCTCCTTCAAGTCTCACTTGATCTTATTTCTACTCCTCTGAGCAGTCAGACTCCACCCATACATCCTTCTGGTTAGAACTAGACCAACTGGTATAGCTGAAGATTTTTGTCGCCAGGAACCTCACAGTATTATGTAACACGACGGCGCATGCAGTGGCGTGCTGATTCATGTCTTCGCCTTGTGATTAATTTGGTACTGAGATGTGAAATTACAGCGCTGTAATTTTATAACCTGATTGAATACCATTCACATATGTGGGGCTGTCTTTGAGTTTCACTTGTATTTACACTGCGCACTGGGAAGTATTTAGGATATTAGTGTTTGACTGCGGTGTGGATGACTGGGGTTCGATTCCCAGCAGAAGAAATAGGGTTTGCCCTTCACCACGATGTTCATATCAGTTCTGTGGCCCACGCGGCATACTTGCAAGTGTTAACATGAATACAGCGTGAAACTGTCCGCTAAACTTCTTCTAGTTTAGACGTTAGTAGTGCATATATCAATGCTATTACTCCAACATATACATTCACTGTGCTGTGTTTCAAGTCTTCGTCTTTTACTGTTCGCGACCATTTAATATCAACATTTTACTTTGCTGATTTTCATATTCGTATAAATGCACCCTCTTTAATGGGGAGAAGAGAATAGCGGCCGGGGTGTGACCACCCACCTCCATCTGATGTTGAGGTACAGAATGACTGGATCTATACAGTTGCTTCAACTATATATCTCCAAGCAGTGGACAGGAACAACTATACATTATTTCTTTAATGGCTGCCTCAGAAAAAGATGTCTAACAATTCCGATTTTCAGCCACATTGACCACACTAATGTCCACTTTACTATAGGCGATAAAGTGCCATTTCATGTAAGCTTATTATCATAAACCGTCTATCATATTTTACGAAAAAGTTGCGAGTAAGTAGAGAACGCTGTTAGGAATTATATATACTGCATAATGGAGTATGCTCTTTCGAGTCGTCTTGACACGTTGAGATAAGTTGATGATCAATGACGTGTAATGAATTTTAATACTCAAAATTTATCTGGTTTCTTGATGATGACAAAATTGTTACACTGACGTTAAAACGCGCGTTAATAAAATATAGTGCACGGTACTTTGTAAAATGTTACAGTTAGGACTTTGAGAACCCCATATTTTCCGCATGTGTTTTGTGTTTGTCAATGTGTGCGTCTTTGTGTCCCTCATTTCAACTTATGAGCCAAGTGATCGAATATAAGAAATGCTGATGAAACTATTGTGTAATCGAAGGACACTTTACGGCCGTAATTTCAGACTATCAGAATTCAGTAATAACATGGCGGACGCACGAACATGTGAGGCGATAGCTACACTGGCGTCACTTGCTTGTAAGATAAAGAATTTATGGTAACAGACTTTGTAAGGGATTCAGGTTTTGTTAAGGTGGTAATTTTATTGAAAATAATGTAACTGGGTAACTGCCACGTAGAAATTTGTTTAATTTTCGGTTTGGGTGCGATACTAATGAGGCATAGGAACTTAGGTGCGTAATATTTGGTACGGATGTAGCCCATGTCAACAACCACAAACATAAAAACGACACGAAATTTTGAGGTTATATCCGACATAGTTGTACACAGTGTAGTCCCCACACGTAACCTGCATTTAAGTGCAAATTCACCCCCCCCCCCAAAAATGTAATTATAATCATACTGCGCTTAATGCTAGTAAATATGTAAAATAAAAATATATGCAGTAAGGAAATAGTCTTTGAATTCTGCTTGAAACTCCGTGTTGTGTTCTGAATTTCTCGTGCTTGTTCTGCTTTAGTTGCAATGATGCTGAACCCTCCAATACAGTGGGCTTAACTGGACCTATTTTATCAGTCTTAGATGACAGTTGTGAATGGGGAATTAACGTAATCGTAACTGGTAAGGAAAGTCGAAGTGCACAGATGAAACCGTGCTGTTGTGGCCCTTCGTCCACTATAACACACGAATGACTCATCTAGGATTAAACCCACGACTTTAAGAAGAGCAGCCGGCGAGCACCCGTTTGTAGTTTTAAAAACCAGGATGTCCTCACGCCACTGTAAAAGGCAAACTCGTCCCAAGAACGACCTGTCTTAACACCAACAAACAAACAAAAAAAAAATCGCGTGCACGCTGGTTTTCACTTTTTATACTCAATCACTGCTGTAGGGCTCGTCTGATACACACAAGAGTTATCGATCTGTAATAACATTGCATAACTGCAGCCAGTAGAAAGTATCATAAAAAACACGTAATGTATTACAGTGGAATTTGGATGCAAGAAATGAGTTACTGTCATATTGGTTTTATTTATCTTGGGGAAAATACATACATATTATATTCTTCTGTGAAACTGTATCATTCTTCTTGATTTAAATTTGTTCTTCTCTGACGACGGTGTCTGAAGTGGTCAGTTTTAGTAGCGGAGAAGAATTTACGAATTTGAAAGGAATCAGAATGTAAGCATCGTGGCCTATTTTAACGTATTATCCCATAGTCTTCCTGCATAGATTAAAGGACCCAACGAAAAGCCACAAGCAAGATTGATCTTGTTGTGGTAGACCTTCTGTTACAGTGCCTAAAGAAGGATGGTATAGTGACATCCAATCAGACGCAAAGTTACTTCAGAAATGGAAAATATGACAACGTGGAACAACATGTGGAATAATTCCCTTCTGCTTTTTATTTTCGCAGTGGCAGTAGAGACTCAACCTAATTGTAGTTTATTGCCCATTTAACAGCCCACACGCTGGTAGGTTTGCTGTAACTACAACGGTCACTGCGAGGAGCTTCGTATCATACAGCTACCGTGTGTTCCGTAAGCATGTGGCTTCTGACATAAATTTCTGATTATCAGACTTGAAGTTTGAATAGCGACGATAAGTCATAGTTTTGACGTCTGGGTATAACGACTTGTTGCAGACTGATAAGGGAGTAATAATGTTTCGAGGGGACATTGTGCTTCTTTCTTCAGGAAGGAGTGCACATCTCCGTAAAAGACTCAAATCTTAAAATTTAACCAATTGTTTACTTTCAGTACTACATGCCATTAAACACATACAGTCAATAACTGATTAACTCCAGGGATCACAGTCCTTCTTGAGAAGTTAACACGTTCTGAACTGGTCAAGAAATTCACCGCATTTATGGAACCCGAGAGTTCATTACCGCAGTCACAAGAGCTCGCCACCTGTCCCTATCCTGGGCCAGATCAGTCAAGTCCATGCCTCCCATCTCACTCTTGAAGGTGCATTATAATATTGTCCTCCCACCTACTCCTGATCTTCCAAGTGGTCTCTTTCGCTCAACATGATGTCAATAAATTGTTAAATCAGCCAAAAAGACAACTTTAATATTAGAACCCAAAGTGCTGTTACACAATAACCGTATTTGCACGCCGGCAGTTTGTTATTCCTTGCACTTTCAACTATTTTTACATGTTTTTTATTACATGTAGTCGTATGCAGTGCCTCAGTTTGCGGAGTCGAAAAACAAACCAGGGCGATAGGAAGCTATCTTCGTAAACGTCCTGTAGTAGAAGGCTGCTTTTGCATTCTGGTCCATATGGGCTCGGCAGCAGGAGGCGGCCGCCCATATTTAGAGCTGATCCTTGTTGGGCACGTCAGTAAGGCATGAGTATGGTTCTTGTCGGCACAGTCTAGCACCTGTGTACAGAGCTGCACCACAGAGCAGTAAATCTTATGTATGAGACGCCTTGTTCGCGTCAGTCTCTTATGGGCTAATAACAGCTTTCAAATTTGCCGATTACACGCATGATGCATCTAGCGTCTTCTAAATAAGCTTCGACCTACCCCTTACTTTCAGAGTGAAATTTCACGCATCCCTTGGCCGAGGGGTGTACAAAAACCGGTCGCCAGGTCGCCGTGGCAACAAAATCTGGTACGCTGGCGCCTGATATTTGTGGGTCGTCAGTATGGAACATACTTCACGTCACCCTTCTGGCACCTAGATGTTTGAGGTGGCTCCTAGATTTCTGGAAAAAGTTTTGCAAACCTACCTCGGCCTCACAGTAATTACAGCTTCACATACCTCTGCTCAGTCGACATTTTTGTTACAACTTACCAGGTGTTTCAAATTCTTCGTCAGCTTACCTTCTACACATCGTCACCAGTTGATTCAATAGTGTGATCTACGCTTCCTCTCCGCTGTCCGCATGAGGACGACAGACTTCCCCACGTAACGGTTAGCCTCCTCGCCAAACTAAACGGGGGTGCAAACGATCATTCTGCAGTAATTCCGCCTTGTTCATTTTGTGTCGTTTCACCGCTGTTCGCATTAATGATTCCGGGTCGACAGAAAGTATCACTTCTCTTTCGAACATCTCATTATTGCCATTTGCGTTTTCAAGTCTATCGAGGGCTTCGAACGCGTCTTCAAAGTTTGTTCTAACAATACCTCGCCGACCTAAATTCAGGTTTCATTACTAACCAATTCCAAGAACAAGATTTTGATTTCTGCACTTTCGTTTTGATTCGTTACAGTCTGGTATAATGCACACTGGCCTTTGTAGACTTCTTAGAGCTTCCGGATAACGACAACAAAGAAAGTCGGCGACAGAGCACAAACAGCAGTTCGCAACACGACGTATTAACTGGAAGGTTACGGGCGTGTGGGTTGTTGATACATTTTCTTTGTTCTTAAACCAGCTGGAGGGTGTACAGGGACTTCTCTTTTTAGATCATCATTCTATGTCCAATGATTTTTAGCGGGTAGCTGTGCAAATGGTCTTTGTCTCGAAAGATTCATCTCTTCCATTTGCTAAATGTTGCACGTCACACGTCACATCCATATAGAAACAACTAACCATCTGACCAAACAAGTGGCTCACTCACCTCATACAGCAGACTCCTTCGAAAGTTAACAATCCTTCAGCCAATCAAATTCCATATATTTTACTCATCCGGAAGATTTATTATCGAGTCTGCAAGAACTCAACACTCTTCCCTGTAGTGGGCCGAATTAATCCATACCACAGCATCACACCCCGTTTCTTTATGATACATCGTAACATTCCATCTACGCCCATGTCTTCCAAGTAGTCTTTTCCTTTTGGAGTGTTCAACTACAGTTTTGTAATTATGTATTTCATATTCTTGACACGTGTCACACACGCAACCAATCTGACTTTCCCACACTTTTTTCAAACTAAAATTATTTTATTACCGGTAGAAATCGTTAAGCTGCACATGGGAGAAGTGGCAGAAGGACGGAGTATCCTCCGTCCTTCTGCCACTTCTCCCACGCTTTGGTCTAAGTATGTTTCTTGTATCCTTTTCGTAGACGCCTTCAATATATCACCCTCCCTATGAGAGACCAAATTCTATACACATAGGAAAGATTAGCAGTTAAACAAAACAGCAATATTTGAGACTGTCATGGCGGTTTCAGAGTTATAAGCTTCTAGGATGTGACGTCTCGTAGTATTGTAAATACGAATGTACCAAAGTATTGAAAGGATTTACTGATGTCATCTTCATCCTATCGTAATCTTGACAACAAGATCACAGAGAGGGTTAAGAAAAGGGGCAGAGTTGTCACACTGTAACTTAAAATTATTTTAATCAACATTAAAAATTGAGTCATCTGTAATAGCATGTGTACAGTGTGTTGTTGTTGTTGTTAACTGCACGAAATGAATGCGCTCTTTTACCCAAGATGGCACATTCGTTGCTCATATGTCTGCTCAGGCTCTTTGTCTCTCCGTTAATTCATAGGAATGCTGTTATGGGACAGCATATTTAGTGATCCAAAATACAGACAGCGTATCACTCACTGTAGGTGGTTCAGTTCCTTCGCGAAGCTTTATAAACTGCAGAATTCTGTCATCGTGGAATGCGAGTGATGATTAAATTAGGTGAAGTGTAAAAGGAATTACAAAACACTGGTCAGGGATCTGTTTTATTGTAATCTATTGCAAGTGCCTGCAACAGATTCGAAAGTGTACAAAATTCGAATTACATATCCGAATCCTAGATCTAGTGGATGCAATGTTATACACGCCAGTCTTTACGGCACTGTGGCAACTGTTTGTACATGAGGTGCCACCTGTTTTACAACTTAAAAAATTCCGCATTTCGCTTAGAGATTAAATGTATGGATTTCTAGAGAGTCTTAAGATAACCCATTGATTATTTTGCCTAAAAGTATTAGCGTTTGGTCTTTGTAATGTGGACATAGTGTTTTCTGTGAGGTATCAAATTGATTTGTAAATATTATTTAGTTAAACTCCAGGATTCAAAGTTTTACGGTTACCCCATTACCTCTTGCTTTGTAATTCAAGTGATCTGTCTAAACGAGGTTTTGCCATCAGCATTGTGTAAGTATGTCGCGTGTCTTCGATCCGAATAACGCATTTGTATCATCGTTGCCGAAATCATAACTTTCGACACAGCAACATATCTCATGCAAATTGCCATGATGATAGTTTTACCTTGTTGAATAATTTTGTTTGTAAGGATGTGTTGCATTAAATTATTGAGATTCTGTACTGCTCCTTCATCTTGCAATGAAAATTCATATTGCCTGTTTGAATCCTCTTTATTATGATTCAATAGCGATGTTTTATAACAGACAGACAGTAGACAGTTCTGTAATAGACTTGATAGTAATACTAAAGTAATTACGAATGATTCGCTAAGGACAATCGGATTGTAATTTAGTGAATTTAATTTAACCATAACCTCGACGGACAATAATAGAATTTTATTGTTGATGAGGCCTACGATCCCGTGTAAGTAGACTGCTTCTTGAATCAAAGGAAAAGATTTGACTTCTATATGTTCTAATATAACAAAATTTAGCAATGATTCTGAGGAACAGACGTGGTTGAATATCTATTCTGTAAACAGCTGGAGGTAGTTGTGTGACCACTAACTGCCTAATCTCAATCAGTAACAAAAAATCGTCAAGAGTCATTGAGAAAAGAATGAATTTCATATTAGACGACACTACAGTGTAAGTATTACTGTCAGCCAGTTAAAATTCGAACCGGATACTTATTCATTGCAGGACCTTTCGGCATTACAATTTCGATTGTAATAACGAATTAATTACTCCTGTGTTACTATTATATCATTAAAGGAAGGACAAATCTTAGTTACGAAACAATCATCAATGCTTCAGAAACAAAACGTTACTCATAATTCGTATATCCGTAGTGTTCAAGTACGACTTCATATGACATCATCATATCAACATCATCACTACCACATAATCATTATCATCATCATCATCGTCGTCGTCGTCGTCAGGGTAAGTTTGTCTTACTATGACACCTAGACTCCAATTTATCTTCCACCACGTTTCATCCACTTTTTTCAGGTGGTGAGAAAAATTATGTTGACTGTCATTTTCAATAAGGGCACGCGGTGGCTCACGTGGTTTAGGCACCGCGCTACAAGCAGGAATGTCGTGGGGTTTTCATTGACTTAATTCTTCCGGCCGCACCATGGTCCTGGGGGTCGACTCAGCCTCTAACAGAAATGGGTACATGGAACATTTCGGACGGTAAATACGGCTGATGTGTGAGGCTGACAACCTTACCACACTCATTTGCCGACTGTCTCGAAATCTGGGCGCCTCAGCCTCCTGGAACCTTCAGAGTCTCTAATAGGCCTGTACGGGGGTTGCTTTACCAGTTGTCTTGAATATTATCTTGAATGTACATTTAGTTGCAGGCTGAGCGTTCTGTTTCTCACACGATCTCTTCTCTCATGTAAGCTTTCATTTTACTGAGTCAGCAGCCAACACTTTGATATATATATATATATATATATATATATATATATATATACATATCGGCCACTTGTTTATATAAAAGAAAGAGCTTGTTTCTTCTTGCTCTGAAACCAAGCCTTCCTGTAATCGTGCCATATATTTTAAAAATTACTTAGTTTAATATGAAATTTATATCATATCCCAAGCATTACTTTTACTTTTTCAATTAGTAATTTATTCACCACATATTTAATATTAATATTATTAATTTATTATCAATTAACATTAAGCAATATATTAAAATGAAACAAAATTCGATTTTATCGAATGTAATAAATCACTGGCGAGTTCTTGTGAATAGGTTATAAAGTTCTGAGTTCCGGAGAAAATAGTAAAATTCCTGAATGACTTGTTTCCTTCTTCAGGTGTTGACCAAATTATTCAGATAGGTCTGGTTGTAAGAAATCTAATTTGGAATTCTAAATTCACGTATTTACCAATAAATCTTTGTATAGTAAAATATTTTATTGTAATCTCTTACCATACTGATTACTGCTGTTAATTATTACACAGTGGAGTTGAATTTAGCCTATGCAGGTATGCAACCACATCCCAAAAGGAAAGTATTTACCATTAACAATTAGGAAAGTATGAAAGTTTTCAAACTGCTACAAAAGCAACTGCGTGCTCTAGAGAGCATTTGTCTAAAACTGGGAAGGAATAATGACAGGCAGCATGAGAAGACAGCCTAATGTGGAACTTCATAATTTCTACTTCTCATCCAATCTGATTAGAGTGATCGAAACCAGGAAAGTATGATACGCGGATCATATGAAGCACGAAGGAGAGAAGAGAAAATCCTGTAACATTTCTGTGAATACTTTTTAAGGAAATGAACATCATGGAATACTTAGCAGTAGAGTAGATGTAATATTAAAATAGATGTTGAAGAAACAGAATGGGAGCTCGTGGATATCATCCGGCTAAATTAGGGCAAATTGGCAGGTTGTTTTGAACACTGTGTTAAACGGACGATATCTACAAAATGCTCGAGATTTCTTGACCAGCTGAAGAAATATTAACTCCTTGAGAATTCTGCTCCAAGTAGTTAGTTATTTACTTACATTGACGTTTTATCGTAGATTCAAGAGCTGCTTAAATTGTAAGACTTAAATAACTTATATAAGCGAATGTAACAAGTAAGAACTTTACATCGTTCATTGCCCACCAGTAACACGTAAGAATACGATTACCTCGAATTTTAGAACGCAATTAAGCAAAATCCACATGGAAATTCAAAATTCAACATAAATATATCCCTTGTGTTTCAGACTTCACCCTCAGTTATAAGTTTAAGATAGTGCAATGTCAGAATGTGCAAAGGGAAGAACAGACTGTTCAAATATTTGAGACCTAATTACGGGGGGATAATTTTAGTGTATGAGGGAGCAGAATTACGAGGATAATGTAAAAAAATTACAAGAAAAAGCACTTCATAATTTGTTAAGTTTCCGATGAAGGTCTATTATTGATATGACATGTAGGATCATCTTTTGTGTCCATTGGTTTCTGTGCGCTGAAAACGCAGACGACATTTACGGAATTGTCTCAACCTCCGTCGTCAAGTGAAATACAAAAATTTTAAAATAATTCTTTTCGGACATACGGATAAAGTTAATACCAGACGCATCGCCCATCCGTTGCATGGTTCCAACAAAGCGTTTTTCAACATTCTGTACTTTACTTGACAAAAAAATCTGTATACCTTTGTTTTAAAGGAAATAAGGCAATGGATAAGTCAGTTGTGTGTGTCTTCATAATTTGGCATCGTGTATTATTAACATCTTGAAACTTGACAGCACAATAAGAAGAAGAAGAAGAAGAAGAGGAGGAGGAGGAGGAGGAGGAGGAGGTGGAGAGGGATGATTTTTTATTATGGCGGGACACAGAAAATTATAGCAATATAGATTCCCAGGAAGGGACCCCTCTTCACTCGGGTAAAGGTAAGAATGGAAGCAAAGGAAAGCGTTTGAAAGCGAAGAAAGTAACGTGCTGGGAAGTGGCTGTTAGAATAAGTGGCAGAGGAAAGAAGTTGAAAATTAAGCTAATTTTTTGGGGGGGAGGGGGGGAGCAACATTAAAACGAATTTTTATAACAATGGAAGGGCTGTATTTGTGCAAAAATTTTAAGGTTTGTAGAATCAGTTCCTAGCGCACAGTGAACAGACTCGTGCGTGGTTATGAAAACAAACCACTTATTATTGTATATATATGTATGTATGTATGTATATGATAGAAGTTTTTTCCGAGGTGCACGCAAGGCACTTTAATACACTCAGTGTGAATAATGTAGAAATGTAAATGTTAAACCTGGTGGTAAGTAAAGTGACAATCGGGCTTTAATTGGTTAATTTAACTAAAAAAAAAAAAAAGAAGCTGGGAAGGCGGCAAGAAGCACTCGTGTTAAGATGCGAATATTTTGTTGGAAATTCTGAGAGGAAGAAAATCAACGGTATTAAAAATATATATGAAAATAAAATAAAATTTGTCATGAAGAAATATTATGTGAGGGTGTCAGCTGCTCTTATGTGGTTCAGGCTAAGGTTTATTCGCGGAATATTTGAATATGGTTATGAAATATGGTTATGAAATTTCCCTACCATAAATTCTAGTTGAACCTCACTAATGTTTGATTCTAAAGGAGCCTCTTTTACCACTCATGATGATAGATATGTGCGGGGTACTGGTGGAATGATAATTGGTAGGGGAAAATTGAAGTACTAGAAGACGAACCTTCATCAGTGCCATTATTCTGGAATTAAACCTGGACCTCCGTGGTGCTTCAAGTGGTCAGTCAGTTAGTCAGCCTTTCTGCCTGTAAGTCAGACAGTCATTCAGTTATTACGTATGTTCATAGAGAACGCCGCTTCGAAACGCCCGTAAAAGTGACGTAATCCGCGATGAACGGGCTTCGTGTTACAATAACCTCACCATCAATCACAGACTGCAGAAACTAGAGCAGAACTCTCACCGGTGCCCCGGGGGCCAGGGTCCTGGGGAGGGGAATTCACACACACACACACACACACATAGGTGGGCATGGGCTGACTTTACCGTCGGATTTTGATGGTCCTGCTACTGCGAAATATCTGCCAGCAGTGAAATTTAAACAAAGGCAAAATTTCCTATGTCAGGAAGTAAGAAATCCTGTCCTCAGATGATCTGTTGGGACCTCAGGTTATGGAGAATACTTCTTCTTAGTTTATATTTTTTCGGGAACCCGGGATAGATCAGTCGCTCTAAATACTGAGTTGCGGCCTGGACGAATGAGGGTCAAAGTCATGTCAGGGTCAACATATTATACTATTCCCCAAAACACTCACACAGTCTCATATGCAGTGGGTACTGGATGCTGCTTTCCCAGGAGTAAAGCAGCCGAGGCGTGAAGCTGATCACTTGCTCAATCTCCCGCCTAGGTTAACGAGTCAGGCTATAACCCACTCGCACATACGAGTTAATGTCCTGCAGAAGTCCATACCGTATGTACTTCAAAGGAAACAGAAATAGAGATCAGGGGGAAATCGCATATACTCAGGTTTTTTTCGTGGAATGTAAAAAAAGGGGGGCAGTCGTGCGAATATTCTCTTCTGCTGTGGGTTTGATGCCAATACATAACAAACATTTAGAGTCAGGCGTCAGCAAAATGGTCTGGAGGTAGAATATAACAATTACACAGTTTGTAAGTTAGTAATTACAAACTTCGTGATAGCGCTGAACTTTAAAGTAATGTCCTATAATGTAAAGTGTAAGGTACCATGGGTTTAGGGGAAAGTTCCTTTTAATGGAAACTCGGAGAATTTTTAGACATACAATTTCAACTTATGATACTGTTTTGCCCATATGATCGCTCAAATTTGATGGTCTGAAATTTTGTATGGAAGGTAAGGCGTAAATTTTATATTTTATGTTCATTTTTGTGATTTAACCCTTTTCCGCTGTGGACCATTTAAAGTGGGCGAAGGAAAGGTCTTTAAAGTAGCAGCAACAGACGTCTATTTACATAAATCAGTTGTTATTGGAGTCCGTTCGAGGGTTATCAGGGTATATTAGGAGAAATATATATTTTAGTCGCTTTCACAAAATTGCTAAAAGTGACTATTAGCTTCGTCATGTCGACCGGCCCGTCCGTCCACCTTTCACATGGAACTCTTAGACTCCCACAAGACGGCTTTTCATGAAATTTGATATTTGATTACTTTTCGAAAGCCTGTCAAGAAAATTCGTTTCTTTAAATTCTGGCAAGAATAAGGGACGTTGTACATGAAGACCTGTGAACATTTATGATAGTATCTCGCCGAATTCTTCTTCGAATGAGAAATATTTCGGGCAAAAGTTGTAGAGAGAGAATCAAAATGCATATTTTATAGTCAGAAACATTTTCGTGAAAATCGTGCCTTTTATGAGACCATGTCGGAAGATGAAGTACAGCCGGACACGCCACAGATGACAATGTAATACGGCCCAGGCGCTTGGCAGACACACAGAAAGAGAATATGTAGTTTTATGTTTCTGTGACCGTGCATCGTGAGCAAATTGTGAAGTGAGAGAGAAAACCAACAATATGTAACAGTTAGATATTTATTTTTAACAATTTCTCAAGATGTTTCGGGCATCATTATGCCCATCTTCAGGAGAACAAGACGTATGTTACTGCGCAGCGCAGCGCAGTAACATACGCAGTAACCAGCGCAGCACAACACATGCAGTAACATACGTCTTGTTCTCCTGAAGATGGGCATAATGATGCCCGAAACATGTTGAGAAATTGTTAAAAATAAACATCTAACTGTTGCATCTTGTTG
>Ga0123352_10005590_pt1 | contig 18980 bp, 13 predicted proteins | sample TergutLab28metaG_FD_89700 | JGI IMG/M metagenome (GOLD analysis project Ga0123352, IMG submission 89700) | Labiotermes labralis P1 segment gut microbial communities from Petit-Saut dam, French Guiana - Lab288 P1 | ecosystem: Host-associated > Arthropoda: Insects > Digestive system > Gut ... | reverse complement strand
GCAACGGGTCCCCACAGCCGTTAATCTCTGTTTTCTAGACCTGGAGCCGCTACTTTTTTCATTCAAGTAGCTCCTCAATTGACCTCACGAGGCTGAGTGAGCCCCGTTCCAGACCCACTGCTACTTAGAAAATCTGGTAGCGCCGGGGATCGAACCCGGGACCTCTGTATCTGTAGCCAGAAACTCTGACCACTAGACCACAGAGGCGGTCAAAATGTGGGACTACAGTTGTGATTTCTAAACTGTCCTCCGTAAATACTCGTCCACTTATTTAACTGCATATTGCAATCGTTGTTACAGTATTTTACGCGCTCTATAATTTACTGCTTTTCGTGTGGCACTTCGTCTATTCGCTTACTGAGTCACTATTTTAGCTCTTGGCATCTGATGGTGTTACTTCTTTCAAACTGTACGTTTACCATCCCGAAGTGTTTGAAGTGTATAAATAAAGGGAAGGATCACAACAGTCAAACACAACAGTATTGAATAAAGTTCTTAAAATATATTAGTTGCAAATAGGGGCCACATGTTTCGACTCGCATCGAGTTATCTTCAGGCCCTCAAGGTGTAGATCCAGACATACAATCGTTTACTGCATTGTGGGATCCCGTTTTATATTAAGGATTTAGATTTTAAAAATGGAATTACAATATCTGACTTTCTTTCGCGATGAAGTTACATTCAGGGTTGCGATACCGTTTCGGATTGCTACGGAAGAAAATATTGCCCCAAAGATCCTCCAACCTAAGTTGCTCCAAATTGTTAGTTCCACTTAGCAGACTACACTGTATCACGATCCAGAAGAACACAACAAAACTACAATGATTTTTTGCGACTGTTAATTCTCAGATTACGCGCTGTGTATCCATAACAGTCTGAATACTAAGACTGCACATGCCACTATGAACTTAAATGGTCGAATTAACTACACGGTGCAGGAAAATTTATAGTTACACAAGTGTTCAAGAAATGACATGCCCTTTTATGGAACCCAAGGACCATTACCACATTCATCAAAGCTCCCACCTAGGGACAGCTTTATCAAGTCCACATCATCGTGTCACTATGCACGCGGTCTAACTTTTGAACTACTCCCCCATGCCCCTGAGATCACTGAATTAATCACAATAAAAACAAACACACCGCGTTAAAAATACAAATTATTAAGTCATTACGTGAAGATTATGGTCGTCTGGAATGTGAACAGAACTCTGTCTTATTTGTCCCATACTATGAAGACTGAGATAGTAGATTCTCCCGTAATGTCGGCACCTAGCTATCAAATTGCACGGCGTCACATCACAGCGGTCACCTCCACATTCACCGCCGTGAGAACCTAAGCGAACAATACGAAGAGTTTCCTAAATTTAGTCCTGTCATAACCACTGTGCAGCTTCAACAGCTGGCACAACACTTTTAAAGAAGCAAACAAGAGCTTACTTGTAAAATGAGTACAATTCACTGCATCAAAAATTTAAGAAACGTCTGGGTGAAACGCCCCTATGTCGTACGTTATAAACGCGATTTATCCACTTCATGCAAAATCATACTCAGTACCTGTCCACGTCAAAGGACCCTCCATCTACTCCGTCTTCCAGCATACAAACTCGCCTCCAAAACAAACCGATTTAAAATATCACATGCTCAATATGATGATTTAAAGAATGGGAAACATTGACCGATGGTTGTTTACAGAAAGCAGTGTAGAGTCCATACAATGTATAGACATCAGTCCATTAAATATTTATTTACCACGCCCGACATTTACTGCTTACACAACACTAAATTACGTCAATATAATGGACATGTTTTCACCTCAAATCTTCTCGGACGACCCATGAATGGGGGTCTACTGTGCTCTCTATTCATGGGGATCTTTCCTTCTTTGTATACGCCCAGTTCCATTGTCAGAGACCGAATATGGACAGCTGCGAATTGAGTATATATATTAAACCGTATAAGCACACACGCACACCTCAAAAGGGACGAGGATTTGTTACCATAATGGAGGATCGTTGGCAAATAGGAGATCAAGTCGTGTTGACAAACTGGCGGCTATTAGGGCACCCTGGCTGGGGTGTCGGGAAGTCTAGGAGGCAGCGAACGGCATAGAGGGTGCAGCATATGGCTGCTGCGAGGGTTGTATCATGCGAATAAGTATCATTTATTATATACTGCCTCATATTAAGCAATAACCAAGGTCACGCCGCAATTCTATTGGGGATTGTACGCTTTGTAAGACAATATTGGACGTGGGGCCCTTAGGACGCTTCAGGGAAGTGACTCTACTCCCGCCTTCCAGAGGACGGTTGTCACTGTATTGACAAACTTTTGCCTATTTTCCTTTCTAAAGAGGAAAAACAACAAGCTTTTGAGATCACTATGGTGTGGATGCGTATCTGTGTGTCCACTGTGAACTTTGCCAGCTTGCACGAAACTTAGTATGATTATCATGCTAGTAGAGGATACTCTGATGCCATACTTTCTATTTTCCTGCGATTATAACAGCCTGGAGAAGGGTGAACTTATGAGGCGGTGCAGCCACCACTGCCCCTTACGTTTAGGTCCTAAAATGATGTGCGAGGCAAGATCTTGGAAAAATATGCAAGTTTATTAAAGGAACATTTTTGTACAATAACAACATGGAGACCACGTGGAAAATTTCTCTAGCTGTAGGTCTGATGGTGATAATAAACCATTGGAGCCAGGGATATCAAGTAACCATACCTACATATTACATATGACACCTTGTTTATAGGTTAACAATAATAAACATTGCGACGATGCAAAACTTTGAGGTTACGCCCGACACATTTATCGTAAACCGAAATTGTAGGACTACTTGATGTTTCGACATCGTGCCATCCTCGGGGAGCTCTAAACCAAGATATAAAACTTACTAAAATGTAATAGATTACAAAATAATTAATATTACAGCATTCTTGCATGTAATGCAAACCACGAAGGTTTCATAAGCTGTGATTAAAATAGTTATTTTTAAAGGTACACTACCTTAGAACAATGAAACCGTAAGATTTACCAAGGAGTTTTCATTGAATGTAGTTAAAAAGCTGTATGTTGCTATACTGTAGTTTCTCTTTGTATTTAAACATCTCATTTATCTTCGATCCCTTATGGATTTGTCCCTGTATGATGTGTAGTGACTTCCGTGTAAAGGGGGACTGTTACTGCATTTGACTGCTACTGTACACATTTGTTGGTGTCATGAATGGTCAGTGTAATTCAATAAAAATGAAATCGATAAATAATGTCAATAAAGAATATGGATTCATTTTGCTTTGTGGGGCGATGAAATCAGGAAGAGATGAGCAAGGCGGACAGTACGCATGGGCAAGACGATGAATGCATAACAACGGTAGCTGAAAAACGTGAAGGGACAGGGCCGAATGGGCAATTTAAGGGTACATAAGGCGGTGGATTTCATTACGTTTGGTGTAAGACAGCATCCAGTGGCGGAAGACTGTTGTGATCAGGTTGCATAAAAATGTGGGCAATTTCATGAACAGTCAAATGACTATCAACTTCTCAGAAAGCCTCTTCTATTCAGTTCTGTGATAAAATGTTCTCAAGGCATGGATGTGAAGAACACGTGTCTGGGATGTGGGGCCGTACAGACTGGCACGAACTTACGAACTATGGGAAGGAACGAGCTGTGTTCACCTTCAAGGCAGAAGACGTACTACGAAGATGGAGGCAACGGGTTGTAATGCCGTATAGATTGCTGGTAGTTTGTGAATATTCCAGAAGAACGTACATAAAGCTATGTTCAACATTGCAGAAAAAAAAAGACTTGCAGCTCATTAGTGAAGTGGGCAAGAAAAGAATTTATCATGCGTGGTTCTCCAACCCTTCAACCGGCCACCAAGGGGGTTGAGGGGAAGAAATCCCATGCCTGCTGTATGGAAAAAAATTAAATTACTATGAGCACATTTTTTTTTTAAAATTCCAGTGAAAGAATTCTCTTTGTCATTCATTTCTTAAGACACGGGAGGCTTGCAACATTGTCATTAAAAGGTGGTACATATAAAACAAGAATGCACACCACAAAAAGACAGAAAGAAAGAAAAACTCAGCTGGACATGTGGGGAAGTGAGATGAAGATTTCTTGAAAGACGATTCTGTGATCTCCTTACATTGCACGATTAAGTTCAAACACAATAAATTGGAACAAAGTGAGGTCCGAGAAACGAGTGCAACTGCCTGCCTTACAAAACTGTCGAGCTGCTTCATTGGCTACATCCTGGCCGATTTAGTGCCGTGCTTTACAGCTGAATGCCATGCAACTTGCTTTAGTGAGCAAACTCTTCTATTATGGCACTGGGCTGATCTGGGTTCAGCTAGGAGCTTACGGCTGCACACAGAGGAAGTTCCACAGTCGGTAAACTGTGTATTAAACCTGAATGGGGAGGAAGTTTATTGCAACCTAACAATATACAAAGTATGAGGGGAATAAAAACGAGATTTCTAGGGGTAGCTTTATCCTTAAAGGTGATGGATATTCATTCCCTCTTGGCCTTATGTCCACAATTATCATTGCTACATTCGTCTATTATACACACAGATTCTTTGTGGCATAGAATGGAACACATGCCCTTCAACTGAGGAAATGCGTGCAGTATAAACGTTTATATTAATGCAAATTTTTGGTGTTTAAATTTCTGGGGCTGGCTATAGGCTTCTGAGATCAGAAGGGTGGCAATTATTCTGTGCAAAACAGTTAGTGTACAAGGGTAACTGAAGCACTAGGCTAGTCAAGGGTTATAAAGTAGGTCTTAGATTCATATTAGCATGGTGCCTGGTGGTCTAGAGATCCGGAGCTAGAAGCAGAGGTTCGACACCTGGTCGGATCCACTGATAAAAGCAATAACCCCTACTTCCGAAACAATATACACCACAAATGTAAGGATATCAGCCCACGCTCCGATCGACTGTGCTGTTTAACTACACTTTCTCAACTGCATACATTATTGACAATCCACCACATACGCAAATTCAAGTAACGCAATCTTAGACTTAATTAAAAAAAAAATAACATTTTTGAAACCCGCAAGGACTTTGTCCTCGTGGGAATGAGAGCGCAAAGAGACAAAAGTGGTGGAAGAATACTGCTGGGTGATAACACAAGCGGCAGGGCCGTTATGTTGTGATCTGGTTCCAGTTTGTTGGAGTCTGGATTTCACCTGGACTCCCTTGTACATACAAAATTTCGACTTCCGCCGGACCTTCCGCAACGTAACTACTGCGTAAGTCGGGGAGTGTCGGTATATACTGTAGAAGAGGAGGATAACTATGAACGATGAATTGGACAGGATGTGATAGGAAGCGGTCATCCGTTTTCAGGTAATGTCCCAGACTCCGACTATAGACCCTGGGGAGAAGAAACCCCAAAACAACTGACCTACAGGCCCCGATTTCAAAAGCGGTACTTCCCGAATGCGACGTAGTATTTGGTGACCACTTGACCTCAACGTGAGGTCCCTCACTGTGGCCCATTATCTTCATCTGTCAACTATAGGCATCAATGGGGAAAATAATATCTGCCTATGTGATGTTAGCAAAATGAATTCTTGGTACACATACCTTACAGAGAAGCTATCAGTCTTTCAACTAGTAATGAAATGCCGCACCGAGGACTCCCGTTTTTCTGGGATATAACGCTGCCTCATTTGGTCATCAAATCCCGACGTTTCAAAGCAAATTTACGGTCTCATCTTCAAGGGTCGAAATGTAAAAACAGAAATCGATACGTGAAGAAGAGGCCACCACGTTGCCTCGAAACGTCGGGATCCGATTACCAACGAAGAAGCGTCAAATCCCAGGAGAATGAAATCCTCGGCTACACTTGCAGAAACCTCACAACTCGCAAATGTTACCACGAACAGAGGAACCCGTCAATGGTAACAGTTGTGCCTCCCCACTATTCAACACGAAAAGCAGGAAAGGGCTGTTACAAATATACTAACTTCAATGTTGCGGGGGCGAGGGAGGGGGGGGGGGTGGTTGCAACGGACAAGAGGTCGCAGCTTGCTGTAAGGTCTCAGAAAAGGAAATATACCTATTCTTTTCCAAACTTTCGCCGTGTTCTGAATGTTGTGTGCTTTTTTCTGGGTAATTTCCCGCTCTGAATTTTATATGCCGACGTTTCGGAACACTCTGTCTGTTCCATCTTCATAGGCGGGTAGGTTTGAAGAATGACTAGGTTTCAGAATGTTGGGGTATTTATACGGGAAAAGGCTATTTTCGAGCCAAACCTTTTCCCGTATAAATACCCCAACATTCTCAAACCTAGCCATTCTTCATACCTACCCGCCTATGAAGATTGAACAGTGTTCCGAAACGTCGGCATATAAAATTCAGACGCCGGGAAATTACCCAGAAGAAAGCATACAACGAAATATACCTAATCGAGGATTGAACCATTAGTCCCACAGTACTAATACAGACCCTACACGGATCCTAAATCCACGTGAGCCGGTTCTTAAGCAAGATCCGGACGCAATGTCTGTAAAGTAACTGCAGCAGAATACAGGTCCTGCTCCTGGTACGACGCAAACACGCCGATAAAGCAATGGGAGTGACGGACACACTGGAGTTCCTGGCTTTGGTATGTTCTCTCATTCGTTTGATAGTGAAACCATTAAACAAACACGTTTTCCACAAAAGGTTAAAGCGTTTGAAGTAACACCTGCAATCAACATTGGAACGAGCTGATTTTTTTCCTTCCTAAAAATAATTTGTAAATTAGACCATAAATTAGAGGCTGGTGGTAAACACATACCCACAGCTTACTGCATAGCCTGTGTCTACTTTGTATATGTACCATGTAGCCAAACGTATCAATTAACGCTGATTATGGTCCCATTACCGGTAGCTTAAACTAACCAAGCCTTGCTGCAATGGTCACCAAATTGAGTTTCATCCGAACCAAACTATTTCTAAATTGATCCCATTGACAATTATGCAGTGGATGATTTCATCCGAGTCGAACTCATTGTATATCAAGTGAGTACAGACAACGGGGAACACTGCAAACAAATTTAGAGATGAATTGACAAGCTAAACAACAATTTATAAATAAATTAACTATTAATGTACCCTATTTTCCCGAATGTAATGCACGCCTCAATTCTGGTAACTGAACTGAATATAAATAACCTTTATGCACCAGGTATTTGAAATGCGTTCAGTAGATAGCTATACACAGTAAACAACTACAACTGTGTTACAGTGTCTTGAAATCTTGAAATGCTCTTGGCGGTAGTAACGTTTAGAAGAAAGACCCGGTACGGGAATATATTGCGCAAAGAGCATTTCGGCATTTGGTGTAAAACACACACACACACACACACATTAATTATGTTTAGCCTTTATTGTGTAGAACAGGCGTGAGAATGGTTGAAGGTGGTTAATGTCGTCAGCTCAGGTTTTACACCCTTTAGGTGTTCGGAGGCGCTCTTACATAAAGAAATGAAACAAATTACATAACTTAAATTAAATGCCTGTAACTGTAGTAAATGGCAATCCGGTTTCGTAAGGGATGTTTATGTCTGACTTCAGTTAGATGAAATGAACACATCCTATATAGACGTCTATATACTCATACATGCCCATAGTCTTCTGCTTCAACGCACTTCTCCAATTTAGACATTATCATTGGCCAGTCTGTAGCAAGGTATACTCGGCATCGCCAAGACAACACAAAAGATAAAACTGGTAGTGTCTGGAGCATTATGAATGGACCGAGCAGCCAGTGATCCAAAGGACCACTTATGCAACGAGCAGCGTATTGATGATGACGATAATAACAGTACCAATAAAAACGTCGCAGTCGAGCCAGCAGCACTCGTACTTAGTTTGTGGGAGATCCTGGGTTCAATTCTGGCCTCACGGATCGAATATTCCGGATTTCAGTGGGTTTCCTCAGCTTCTTCATTCAATTATCGACACAGTGAGCTACGTCTGTTTCCTTCCACGAACTTTCTAATTCGATATTAGCTGATAATCCTAACCTTCGACGTTAAAACAGTCTAAGCTACCGTTACAGTATATTAGCCCATAAAATAAATAAACGAATGAGGACAAATACCCATGAAGACAATGACACCTATAATAAGAGTAATATTAAACAGAAAATGAATTGTTGTTAACTGCAGATTACATGCTATGATATTGCATATAGCCCAGTATGTGAAAAGAGAAGTGGAAAATTGGAGTTTATGTAGGTCAGAAGAAGCACATAACACGTACAGTTGTTTTCTAAATATCGTATACGCCAAAGTAGGTCTTGCGCGAAACCAATATCGAATTCTTACCTTCAGTCTGATTATAGATAAAGGTGGGCCGTTGGCGTTCACAGAGTCACTCTCCCAAAGCAGCTTCTGGAGAAAGATATCGAGTCCGGAGCGCGTGATTGCACGGGGCACATCCAACGTCACCGTCACCACAGTCTGCACAGATCAACAAGTCACACTCTGAAAACTGCCTCAGATTAAAGAAAACCTTTAAGGAGGACATCACGAAGTGCTCTAACGAACTAAATAACAAACTGATTAGCCTCCATCGGAATAATTATTTCGATGGAGGCCTGATGATGACCTGTTAACACATCGAAACATGTAGCCTATATACTCCAATAAATATTTTTTGTGCTGACGTGTACTAATCAATTTGTTATTTAGTTAAATAAAACCGCTGAACGGTATATACTGTCCACAAATCAGATGACCCATTCTAGAAATGCGAAACTGAGCATGCGCAATGTCTTGTGGAATGACGAATTGATATTATCCACCCTGAAAGCATTCGCGGAGTGCACTCGCTCAATACATGCTACTCGGAATGCTTGACGTTTTCAGTCAGTGTGCAATAGCAGAACAATCTGTCGCTCCTATCAGTAGGAATAGTGAAACACATAGCCAGAAATACCCTGCACCGCGTCAGACACACGCACTTCCCTGCGAATCATCAAGTGGTCCGTATTTGAAAAGAACTACCAAATGCAAAGAAAGGCAGACGATTAAATCTGTAACTCTATACACTTCTTAAATTAGCATGAAAATGGCGGCCATGTGAACTTCTGTGGGTGGCCACACCTGATGATTTCTGAACTAACAAACAGATATTTATGAAATTTGGTATGCGCATCGAAGCACTGCTGGAGGGTATCTATGTTATGCGCTTTTTAATTCCGAGTCAAAGATTACACCAACAAGACGGCCGCACTGTTTCTGAGACGGACGAGACATTATTCCATGTCACAGGCCGCCAATAGGGCTTCGTAGCGACAGACCCTCGAAGTATACACAGCAATCCTTGCAGAAGGCAGAACAGCAACATCGCGGCCACGCCAAATTTATATTTAGTCTTATAACCGAACGAGATGAATTACTCGACCATTTAGCCACAAGGAACTCGGCGAGGAGCCAAACAGATAATAAGCATGCACATATCCATAGTGCAGGTAGGTCCACGTGAAAAACTTTCATAATTTGGGCATTACAAACATGGCGATTGAAAAAGTCGGCTTTCTGTGGGGAACTGAGAATCTGTATACTAATGGCACTGTAAACAGCAGTACATTACTGATTTATGTAATATTCATTTATAGATTATGCTAATATTTATTGGCCTACATAGATGGATTTACAATGTATTAAGAGGCATATGTTCCTTCACATTCTTGCTTAAGTATATTACATGGAAAATGGGACACAATGTGGTTACAGTGCGAACTTAGAGATGAAGATACATGTCTCTGGGATGCGACACTGCTTTATGGAGTCAAATTAGAACAGCTCTTCTCCTTGGTTTGCCTGGCCCTGAAGGTGAAATAAAACTTTCCAAACGGCGACAACTACTTGCTCAATGACAAGCAGTCACATTCCAGAAAGACTTGCATCTTCAGCAATGTGACTGTGAGAACCTCCTATCTCGCAAAGTGAATTTTCTGAAGTCAGGAAATTTTGTTAGCAACTCTGTCTATGATTGTATGTAGGAGAAATGAGAACAATCGCCGGATTTATCTACAGAATGAATTTCATGAAGACCAAAAAGTGACGCACGACTGTAAACTGTAAGCATACCGTATCCAAGTGCTGGAAACTGCTGTGAGCCTGAACGTTTTCCATCAGTCTCTCCAACCTAAAAGAAAACAAGACACTTAAAAATGGAGATGAAGCTGTACATAACGAAATATCAATTATTGCGCAGTCGCCATGTTTAAAATTCTTACACTACAGAAGAGTATTAAAAGCTTGTGATCTGTCAGCGTACCAAATTCCACCGTCATCGCTGAAACAGTTCAGCAGAAGACATTACAAAACCTCACTTTAGTATGTAAATAGATTTTCTGTGGTGGTCATGTTGTCCAGCCGCGTTTTACAGAATTTTGTCATATGGCGAGTCGCATTTTAAAAAAGTCTTCTGTCACACATAACATCAAAATCCCTAAATCACATTCAAGCACATCTGCATTCATGGCACATGTTCAAACGGTCTTCATGTTGAAAACTGAAAAGTAGCCTCCAGGGGCACAATGACCATAAAATGATAAATTAACGTAAATTTTCCCCACTGCTTAATTAGGCACCGCGCCATTAAGACGCGAGGAAGAAGAGAGAGAGAGTTCCACGCGTTTTAAACTCTGGAATTATACGAAGGTGAGTTGTCAGCTTCACGCCCTTGGGCGCTTTACCCGGGGGGAAACCCCCAACTACCTACTGCATAGGGGGCTGGATGTATCCAAAAGCCGGTCTGGATGCTTCAAAGATAGAAATCTCTTGCCCCTGCCGGAAATCGAATTACGATTCGTTGGTGCTAGCCTACTCTCTATAATGAATCATCTGTCCTTGCTATCCTGGTAGGAAGTCAACACAAAGTTTAATTACAAGCTCTCTGTTGCTTCGCATACTCGATAACAAACATCCAACTACAGTTACGGTTGTATTGCAACAACCCTTACATAGGAAATCAGTTCTAAGTGTTCTAATGAACATATATTATATTAGAAATACAGTGCATAAGGATTCTGCTCGTTGTATAGTGTTCCGAGAAGAATACAACGTTTTGGAAACAGTATCTTGCCGAATCGTCGTGTTCTGTTCGGAATGCAATACTACGGACAGAGTCCGGAAACCAAGTGATACTAAAATTAAATCCGACCGAAACAGCACAGACTTAAATAAGACATAGAATAAAGTTTTGCTAATATCGAACGTGCTGATTTGAACAATTAAAAGGACTGTTATGAAAGACTCATACATTAACTGCACTGGGGTGTACAGTTTGACAAATAGGTAGCAGGACTTGAATAAATGCATAAAGCGAACACAAAGGACGACCCCTCAAACAGATAACTTGGATTTATTCATGAGGTATCCAGAGCGATTTAAAGGGGTTTGATCAGCCTGTATCCACAAAGCAGAACCACACATTGATCAAGAGGCCGTGAAGACCTCCCTCCAGCCCTCCATGTGTTGAGGTTGAGGTAACAGTACCAACATCTGTCCGGAGGCACCAGTGTCGTATCAAGTGCTACCAACTAATAAACCTCACACTTTATGCGTAGTTTTAAATTTGAGTTTCCTTTTGTCAGGTACATAATGAATTGTTAACAGACGAAACAAAAAAGTTACGTCATCATCTAATGCAGAGATTCTCAGGCAAACATTTACTGCGGTAAAGGTAAGAAAGGTGTATGGGCAAGGGACGCAATGTTTATCTAGTAACATAATGGAAGTCAGTAGCCAGCTTCACGTCCCGACTGCTTTACCCTAGGGGTAAGTGCCATCAGTACACACTGATCAGGAGCTTGGGTGAGCCACAGGGACGGTCCGGACGCTTTGGAGAAGAGAAAGGTCTCTTGCTTCTTGCTTCCGCCGACAGTCCAAACCGCAGCCTAGTGGCTATAACGACTACGCCATCCCAGCTCATACGCGTATCACGTTAGCATTCATAATACAAAAAGCATTGGCAAAATTCATAAATAAAAGGAACTGAAGTGGCCGAATTCCTGAATAAGAAATTTTTGTTCGGTGACGGTGTCGAGACGGGGAAACTTCACTCACGGAAAACAAATGCAAACACTGATCAAAAAACCAATCCCAAACATATCTGTACTTCATGCAACTACCAAGTTCAATGCATACGAAAGAAAAAAAAAAGTTACATGTATTTTGCCGCATTTATTAGTTAATGACTGTTAAAGACTATAACGAACTATTATTATTCTGAGTTACCTCGGCTAGTACTCACTCCCAAATTAGAAATAATATGCTTCGTAATATTACTCACAATACGGTCCCTGACCGTCTGAAGTCGTCCTGTTTCAAGATGTCGTTTCCTGTACTCCGCAAATGCAGTAATTTGCACTTGCTTTCAAACCTCATCAGCGCCACATAATCACATAGATGCTAGACCAAAGTTTGTTAATCAACAAGCTCTCACGGCGTTTTTAGAACTTCCAATAATGGCTCTCATTATCACTGCCACTGTCATTACTAAGAGACCTCGTACACAGTATTAACAAAGAACAGCGTTAACAGATATATGGGGAGAGCGGACGAAAACTTCAAACATTAGAGATACAACACCTCTCACTGACTTTATTTTCACGTAAACACTTTGCTTTCAAAAGCTTTTCTACATATTAAAACAACAATCCGTGAAGTGTCGTGACACAGGTAGGTCGATCGGACCTCTCTTTGACATCTTACCACCTACGATTACGTTTCTTTGTGAAACTGTTGCAGCGTCAACAGCTTTCACACAGACTTATATGGCACTTTTTTCGGAATGCACACTGTGAATCTTAAGAACTTATGTCTGTAAAACTTATCGTTACCAACAAATCAGTTCTTAAAATGCGGCTAATACGAACTGTAACTCATATTTAAAAAAAAAAAGTAAATGATAAGCAAAACTATGAAGAATAGCATGAGCACAGGTGATGGACACACTCAACAGCACATTAAAATAACATTATAACAATATGCGGCTTCTGCCGTAAAATACTGAAAAATAATTCAGCGTGCAGTGAGACAGTGAGCAATAATATAGCGTGTCGTAAGTTACTGGACAATACTTCAGCGTACCGCGAGACAATGGGCAATAATTTAGTGTGCCGTGAGACAATGGACAATAATTTAGTGTGCTGTAGATACTGAATTGTGTACCGCGAGACAATGGACAATAATTTAGTGTGCTGTAGATACTGAATTGTGTACCGCGAGACAATGGACAATAATTTAGTGTGCCGTAGATACTGAATTGTGTACCGCGAGACAATGGACAATAATTTAGTGTGTCGTAGATACTGAATTGTGTGCCGTGAGACAATGGACAATAATTTAGTGTGCTGTAGATACCGGACAAAATTGTGTGCCGTGAGACTAGGACAATAATTTAGTGTGCCGTAGATACTGAACAATAATTGTGTGCCGTGAGACAATGCACAATAATTTAGTGTTCCGTAGATACTGGACAAAATTGTGTGCCGTGAGACAATGGGCAATAAATTAGTGTTCCGTAGATACCGGACAAAATTGTATGCCGTGAGACATGGACAATAATTTAGAGTGCCGTAGATACTGGACAATAACTGTGTGCCGTGAGACAATGCACAATAATTTTGTGAGCCGTAGATACTGGATAAAATTGTGTGCCGTGCAATACTAAAAAATATTTCAACGTACCGTGAGACACTGAAGAATAATATAATGTACAGCGAGACAGTGCTGCAACACGGAAATTTTGACAAACACCTGTTTAAGTTGCCATTCTCATGGGGCGCGATTTACCTGGACTTTCTGCCAGTGGGAGTCCAGGGATTGGCAACTGTGTTTTAAATAATCTACATACCAAATATTTGTAGGGAGCACCGAGCTCTGAAATGTTACCCCACCGCTGTGCAGACAAGAGAGAAGTATCACCATATCAAATCCTGTCATTCATATACAAATCAAATTTCCTCTTTGCAAGCTCGGCATTAAGCAGACGTCAGGGTGACAAATTAGATGGAATACATTCACTTCTACTAACTGGGAGAAGGAATCTGGATGGAAAAATGAAAGACGAGACATTGCTTATTAGGTTACTAGATCGCTATCTGTAGGGATAAGTGCATAAGACATCAACTGTGCAAGAGTCCCGAAAAAAGCTAAGAAGGGGAGAATATGGTAAAGGAAAATAAAACGAGGCTTCTGGTTTGGGGTATACGAGTAGTTCGCCACGAGTAAAGACATGACTAGCCTATTGGCAGATGTCAGGAACATGAAACGCATTTCGCGCTTTTGACACGAATATTACATTGACGCACTTATACATTGTGTATAATAATATCCCTTTGATTACAACAATTCGAATCAATCAATGATGGGCACTGCGGTTTATTAGACTCGGTTTAATACAACACATCATCGAACGATTCAGATGTTAGCGTGATTAAATTAGATATTCTTCCGGTTTGTAGCGGCTAACGGCCATATATAGCTTGTTCAGAAACACCGCCCCTTGCATTGCAGTTAACAGTTAATAACGTTTATTAACAGTGAAGTAGCACCTTCCTTGGCAAGTTGACAGTTATTCAGCTAATCACGAAACATGCTGATTTCACGGAACCTGACGATTCATTACCGTGCTTAAATAAAGCCTGTAAATGGGCCATTCGCTGGAACAGCTGAATCCTCATCTCACATTCACATCCACTTATTCTGAGATTATTTTAATATCACCGTCCGGCTATACAAAAGTCTCTGTTCTTCAGGTGGTCTCATCTCTTACAATTTGCATATTAAATCTAGTATTTTTGTTCACCTCATAATCAGAATTCAAGAGTAATAATAATAATAATAATAATAATAGCCGGTCCCGGTGGCCGCGCGGTCTAAGGCGTAGGTGTGCGGCCGCTCGCCCTCTCAGATTGTGGGTTCGAATCCCACCGGGGGCATGGATGTCTGTCTGTAGTGAGTGTTGTGTGTTGTCAGGTAGAGGTCTCTGCGACACAATGATCACGCGTCCAGAGGAGTCCTACCGACTGTGATGCGTCGTTGTGTGTGATCTAGAAACCTCAAGAATGAGGAGGCCATGGCCCGCGTTGGGCCGCAGCGCCACGGGGAGGGGGAGAACAAACAAAGACTACGAAAATGGAAAGAGTATAAATTATGAAGTTAGTCAGTAATGACAAATTCCTGCCAATTCTTCTTTCTTCGGTCCGAACATTCCCCTTAGTACACGGTTCAGTCATATATCGTATGTTATTACTTCACAATGGGAAACAAGATTTCACATCCGTTAAAGTAACATGTAAAGTTATGTAATATTTTAGGTTTCAACTAGGTGTCTGTGAGGATTCAGATCTTCTGAGACGCGACGCCGTGTTGCTTGTTACTGATTCTCGACGTTTCGAAAGCACTGCCTTTCTTCGAAATACTGGGGATCATTAACCCAGAGACACGTTCTCACATCCCAGAAGACCTGAATTCTCAAGTAAACTTAGTTTTGTGTAGTTGCTGCTACACACGAAGTAGATCAATTCGCTGCTCAAATAAATGAACTGTTTGTGATTGCCAGTTGTCAAGACGGCAACTAAGAGAATTATTGTCTTCTGGGACGAGACGCTATGTAGTTTTGCAGTTAGATACCAACGTTCGAAGAAACTTGCTGCGACCATTTACTGCAAAGCAGCATATTTCTCTCCATGTTAACTAGTTACCAGACTACACGGTACCACAGACCAGAAAAATCTTCATGAACCACCTTCGGAGTGAATGTCCAGTGCTCGAATAAGGCAATAATTAATTCAGAGTTTCAATGATTGATTGCTCTTAGGTTATTTAACGATGCCTATTTAGATGTACAGGTTGCATGGCATCAAATGAAATTGGAATATAATCACGAATGGACAGAAAATACAAGCTCTGAGGAGGCTATCTTGTACTATTGTAAGGTAAGCCTTCCATTGCAGCATTTACTGCAGAGTATCAGGAAAATGAGGACAGCCAGCAGCCATGTCAAGATTCAAACGGGCTATCACCGTACAAGAAGCCTAGGGCTCACCGTTATATCGCTACTTCAAATTCACGGGGTTCTTTCAGCAATTCGTGACAAAATTTGCACAGTATCTAGGTTTAAGTATGTTAACCATGCATACGTATTAAATATAGCACATTCGGTACAGTGACTGGGACTGTGGGCTGGAAAATCGAGGAATGGGCAACTCACAATTTCTCTTTTTGGGACACCCACTCAGGGGGTATCGGGTAAAGCGATTGCGGCACGAAGCTGACCAATCACCCCTTCAAGTGCCGAAGTTAAGAATGAGAGGAGCTACATCTCCAATCCCCAATATGTATCCATGGCTTACACAAGGGCAGCTACATTTTACAGACGCTCTCCGAATTACAAAATAGTTACGTTTCGGATGGCCTGGCACAAGTACGAATCAAGGACACATATGATCAACTACATACGTATATATATGGGAGTACAGTTGAAATCCAGACTCCAACGTACAAGAAAACGTTCGGCCGCAGCATGATCAACCCGCCGCCTGTATTATCGCCCAAGAGTATTCTTCCGCCAACTTTGCCTCACTGCACTTTCATTCCTGTAAGGAAAACTTCGGCGCGCTTGTCAAAATGTTCAAAACTGCCTATTTGAAACTGAAGGTGCGGAGTGCATGCACATTGTACGTATTACATAATTAAGAACATACCGATGCAAGTAGCTGTGACAGAAGTAACAAAAGAAATAATTAAACTTCAAATGAACAATATGCATACAATATTTTCATTAAAACAGTCTTCCTAATGGCTGAATAAAGGCTATAGGAAATGCAACGGCAAAAAGCTCAAAATTTATGTTCGCCACACCTCTTTACGAAACAAGCGGAAAACTCGCAAAAACTGCATGCAGCTCAGTCACTTATCTACACAACAAATTCGTCGCGTGATTGCAGGTGGCTGTTACTAGTCGCTGTTACGTGTTGGCAGGGCGCGTGACAGTTTGCGCTCTGCTACCAGACGCTGGAAGACCGCCCATTGTTGGCTGTACAAGACTGATTTTCGATATATTTACAACTATCATTTACATCTTAAGCCCGTCTTCTACCTCAATTGAATGTTTACAAAACAGCAGCACTGATCAGTAGGAAATAATACTGATGGCTGTCGTAAAATGTCTGCTGGTACGACTGTCTACCTTAGTAACCCGATGGCAAGGGAACATATTCAAACCAATTACTGTATATGCCCGACTTTAAAGACATCCCAATTTTAAAATCTGAAACTGAAGAAAACAGAGCAAAATGTACTAAACACGTTCTACATAAAGTACACCGACGTTTAATACGCAGTGTAAGGGACAAATACAGACGTAGACGCATCTAAACACAATAAGATATTATATTTTGTTTGAGTGAACGATAATTCTTTCTACACTAGGCTATTTTGTCTCACAACGATGAATCGAACAACAGACTACCGTTTCGATTGCTCTCGTCTGACGATTAGACGAAACATTTTCAGTGTGGAGCAGTCAATGTAGTTACAGAAAACACTGCATAAGAATTTACTAAAGACAGTTGTTCAGTTATCTCAAGACACAGAAAAATACACTAGTTTCAACAAATACAGAGATTTTTTCAGCTGTTAATTTTAGTAAAATACATAAAATTATTTGAAGTATGGGAATACAGCGAGCCGTCACCGTGCATTTACAGAAGAAAGTGGGCAAACAGATGACACAAATAATCATAATGGTGATGACGATGATAATAATAATAACCGCTTCACATTACCGAACATAGTTTAAAATAAACGTCTCTACAGGTCGTATTTACTTTTACAACTTGCAAAAATTATTGTGCCGATATATATACCTGTCATTTTGTAGGGCAGTAAGAAGTATGGTCACTAGGAAGAAGCCAAACAACGGTGCTTGTGGAAACATTAGCGAAAAATATATTTGGATGTAAGACATTAGACGGAATTGGAGAATGAAGAAAACTGCATAAAGAGGAAACTTATAATCTTAATACTATTAGAGTGGTCGAAGCAAGAATGCAGAGATGGGTAGGGCAAATGGGACGCGTGGAAGAGACAAGAAATGGGCGTGGAATGTATGTCGGAAACCTTCTAGGAACAACAGCGAGACAGGGGTGTAGATGGAAGAGCAATATTAATATTAATTTCCGAAAAAGAGGACGTTAGTCTACATACACTCGATTAAACCGGCTCAAAGGAGTTTAAATGTATGTTTCTGTGTATCAGGTCACCGACTCCCCGACTCCATTTTCAATAAACACCCATGCAGTTTATGTAAGAAAGTTACTGTGTTTACCGTCGTCTTACTTTCCTCGGCACCAAAATTTCGAGGCAGCCCATATAGCTCGAGAAGTCATAGCGATATAGAGGAAGGTGGTGTGTGATAGGGGATTAGGATATAAACAGAGTTGAGTGATGGGTAGTGATGAGAGAAAATAGATCCATGGAGAGGGCAAGAATCTACGGATCCGATCCCTCGCCTCGTTACTCCCATTGTTCGATAAGTAGGAGGGTTGCTCGGAGCATTTACAGAAGAGAAGGGCGGGTATATTTGGGGGCTAATATAATGGGCCCCTCAACTTGTGTTATTAACACGCTGCCTATACCCGCAGGGGCGGAACAAAAGAACAGTAGCTTACAGTAAAGACACTTAGATAATTTGTTAACTGGAGCGATCATCGTGTCCGGCAGAGGGAAACAGAGGGCGTCTTTTTTTTTTTAACACAGTAGAGGGGCTTATGAGGGAACCAATGAAGACAAAATAACAATAACAGAGCGCCTGAACTCAGGAAGGTGTTTTTGGAGAACGGCCTCAGTAACTAGTTAGTTGATTCATGACGCGAAAATATGAAAACAATACGAACGGCGTGACGTCATCTCACAAGGCGTTCTTTTTGGAGAACGGCCTCAGTAACTAGT
>Ga0123352_10005585_pt1 | contig 18983 bp, 10 predicted proteins | sample TergutLab28metaG_FD_89700 | JGI IMG/M metagenome (GOLD analysis project Ga0123352, IMG submission 89700) | Labiotermes labralis P1 segment gut microbial communities from Petit-Saut dam, French Guiana - Lab288 P1 | ecosystem: Host-associated > Arthropoda: Insects > Digestive system > Gut ... | reverse complement strand
TTGGGGCTTGTTGTACCCCAAGTGGGGTTTTCCCGCCCAAAACCCCCCCGAGGCCCGCCCGACCCCCCCCCCCCCCCCCACAGCCTCCTATTCGGTAGGAACCAGGGGTAAAGCGAGAGAGGTGAGAAGTTGGCCACTCACCTCCATCTAATGCCGGCCTAAGAATGGGCGGAGCAATAACTTTTCTCCCCCATAAGCCTTCTTGGCGTGGACAGAGACCAATACGATCTTTTATATCCTGCTCGCAGAATATTAGCCACTTTTATGATTTTATCTCAAAAAGTCCTTCGTTGATCTTTGTTTGTCCATTACGCTTTGCGTCTCCTTTTTTTTTTTTAATAACTCAGGCCACGGAAGGACATCACATGGACTGACCACCTCCCACTTCTCACTGGAATGTTACCCCGCCGCCACCAGCTCTTCTTCGCAAGTCTTCTCCATACGCTCGTCCATTCTGTTCATAAGAATGTTGATATTGGTGGCAGCGAGACAACCTACCTGCGCTTGCAAAAAGCAGTTTGGGTCTGGCTGACATAGGCCTGAAGGGGCTGGAGGGTATAACAGAAGTAGGCGGAGAGGAGGAAAGATTTCTTACTTCCGCCGTTCGTGAGAAGTCTTTCGTGGCATGATTATAGCACTGTTTCTTTCAAATTACTCTTTATTTGTAGTGTATTTAACTAATTTAATACGACAACTGATGAGATTAACCGATTTTAATGAAAACAAGGATGTTATTATTACCCGTTTCCGAGATAAGTATGTTTAAGTGCAGAGAGAAATTAGAGACTGGAACTGATAAATTTCTCCCAACTTCCTATTTTTTTTAATAGTAAAATTTTAATGAATTTCTGTTTTATATCAGCCGGACAACTGCCGAGCTATTCAGCGTATTTTCTCATTTTTGGAAGCACAGACCGAGGTTTGAACTACGGACATCGGTCGGGTACAGAGATCGAGTTCGGAGTGAAGCGTCTTCATACGGTGCTGCTTGTCACAGCAACACGTTACTTCTGTTAACGTGCCATCGCATGGGTGAGGAAAATGTACATTTCACACGTTCGAAAATGAATATTTTATTGAACGGTTGTAGCACCCAGGCATGTATTTCATCAGGATTCAGCAAATTTGTTGTCAATTTAATTGAACACCAGATCCCGCAGGCTCTAATCATCAACACAGACGTTTAGCCGTGCAGTTGAAGGATTCGCTTCATAATTGGAACTTCCTCCTTTTAATCCTTGCGGCTATTCACATCCACAGACTGTATCCAAATATCATTCTCAGTTATTTACGTTGGATGTAACGGAGCAATTCTATTATAATTCCTCCTTTTCAAACGGGAATATCTTCATTTGTAGTTCTCTACGGCCGGAAATTTGTTGTTGTGTTTAACGGCAAAGGATGTCCTTCACATATGTGCCAGTTTAGTTTGCTAAGTGTCGGATCCTGCAATGCAGTTTCAGTTGTGACAATTTCTGGGCATGCTTACTTGATGTGAGCTATCTGTTTGTTGCAGTTGTGTGACACAGCTTAGCTTAAAGACTTCAAAAGGCCTGTCCTGTTTTACAGAACGCACATTTTTTTAAAAGAGATTTATTACGCAGAGAGTACATAGAGCGTGTAAAAGGACAACTTACAAAGTTTTTACCTTAACCAATTTGAATAAATATTTGTACTGTGGTACAAGTGAAACTGAAGTGCCATCGCATGGATATATATATATATATATATATATGCGCAAATAACGGCAGTGGAAAACACATAATTTTAATCATCATGAAGTAGTAGAGACCCTTTTGAAATTTAAAAGAGAAAATTGGTTAAATTAAATGTCGTGCTATGATTTATACAGATAACTCATCAGTCGAATGACTGTTAAGTATTACAACCCCTGAATGACAGAAGGGAATTATGTTTTCGTTGAACGTGCACGCCATGTTCTGGTAAGAGGCAGCTGAGTAGAATAAGCCGTCCATATATTTTCTTCTTCTTCGCAGGACCGATTTTAATTTATCTTTGCACGCACGCCTAGGTCTTGCCAGTGATCTCTTTCCTCATCCCCCTTACCCCCCACAAGCCCCGCCCATTCCATCCGGCTTGATTTTATAACCTCATTGGTATTTAGTGCGCAGTAAATTTATGCAGGTCCTCAACATGCTTTTTTTCCTCCAGCCTTCTGTTACTTCTTCTCTCTTAGGCCTAAATATCTTTTTCAGCACCATATTCTCGAAAGCATTCAGCCTGTGCCCCTCTGTCAATGTGCGAGACCAAATTTTAGACCGAAACTAAGCAACAGGAAAAATTATAATTCCGTGCTTTAATTGTGTTAGGTTATTTCCCAAAATTAGTTGGATGAGTTGAGATAAAAGAAGAAAAACGCCGACTACAATAGACGGTTTCGAACTCGCAGTCTCTCTGACATGAAGCAAGGACGCTTATCTCACTACAACAGATGCAATGTCTGTAGATTTTATGTATTATAAATTTAAATATTACTGATTACAATCATATGATTATAGCTAATATGTATGTTTATATTACATACGTAGTATGTCGGTTCTGAGTACGTAGAAAGAACCCTGGCCACCCCTAGTTTCCCAACTCTTATGTAACGTCACAGAGTCTAAAGTGATGAAGACAGACGTTACGTGGGAGTGAAAAGCTTCGGATAACATGCAGGCTGCTTTTATCTGGAGTTACGGAAGACAAGGTTCTCTGAACACCAGTGACGAACGTCTGTTGCAGTACTTTTCCATAAACATAATTTTGTTTTCCGCAGTATTTATATCTTATGTGAAGTAAAGAGCTGCTGTAACACCGGTTATGGTTACGTACGTATGTTCCAGAAAACCAGAATAGCTCCTAAGATGGAAACTTGTTTTTGTTTTGAATTTTAAAACCGTGTTAATATTCTACACCTGATTTGTCTCAACGGAAAATTTAATATTATATGTGAATATACAGATTTATTATAAGTGAAGAAATTTAAAGATCGGCACGACATGAAAGAAGTTCGTTGCATTTTAACATTACAATTTTTGAAGAGATCTTGTGTTTTCGAGAAATGTAGAATTGCGTGTGTATGCGTGTATGTATGCATGCATGTATGTATGTATGTATGCGTGTATGCATGTATGTATGTATGCATGCATGTATGTATGTATGTTTTTTAACTTACATCCGTCCCCAGAAAGGAGTGCAAATATTGGGTGTTGTGACCACCATGTGGTGTATGTGTGTGGATTTTCTCTACCGCATTTTGACATTGGTACCATCTAGCCTATTTTCATGGAACTTCGTGTAAACATCATGTCATTAGACCTACAAGACACTGCAACGCTATATGTCAATTTCCTAGTCAGTAACCACAACATGGCGGATACAAGAAATTGTGAGGCGGATTCAAGGCTAGCATTCTTAGTAATAACATATCATATTAACTTCCATCCCCATCAACAAGACTGTACAAATGTCAAGCATCACAGCTTTTGGCAGCTGATTTTAGTGCATTTTTAAAGAAGAGTAAAGATGTCTTTTTGTCTATACAAAATCATAAGAATGCATGTAATTGAACTTCTTTTAAGTTGGATACAGCTTATCTTTCACACTTCTTGTTCTTAATTAGTAGACATATTACATGAATACTATTGGAAGAATACCAACCGCACATATTTTTCTTCTGTTCCATGGATTGTATTTCTCTGAGTCATTGCATGTTAATTAGTGTGGTAGGCTATAGGCCCTGTACGTACACAAAGTGTGAAATATTGATTCACTCTTCACTTCCCCCCCTTTTTTTAATTCTGTCCCAAGTTAACAATTAAGATGACCCAACATACAACCACATGTTTTGTCTTGGGTCATTTTACCTTCCCATACAATGCTAAAATAAAAATTATACTTCAGTTGTAAGATACAAGTGCAAGAGTGTGCAGAATTTGAAATACAGCATATAATTCAGTTCACACAGAAAAATGAAAACCCAAAACTAACCCAAGGTACATCACCATACCGAAATATGCTTGGCAAGACACTTCGCACGCTCACGTACATAATGCAATGTACAAATTAATAGTCCGTTCCGCACAAAGAACACAATACGTGCAGTACAATACGGGAAATAGTTACTTACTTGATTGCGGAGGTTATGTATTTTCCGCTGCACCTCTGCTACACTTGTTCTCAGTGCCTCCCCCATCGATTGCCAGCACATGCTTCTTTTATCTCTGTCTTTGTAATGCATGTGCCGGCTATCCCAAATCTCCGGGTGAGACTCGTATAAACATATAAGTTTCTTCCTTTGTCCACACTTTCTTCCCAGCCATGTTGGCAGTACTGCTATCAACCCACGCTCTCAATTATGCCGGTTTTCCTGATCTAGTTCAGGTTGCGGCTGAGAGCGAATGTGGCGCAAGTTTACACGGACACAGGAAGTGCTCTCAAGCTGGCTGTCCGCTAGTTAACGGTGATCTTGGTGAGTCGGCTCTCGAAGGTGGTTACACGTAAGAGAGCGCCTCTCCACAGAAACAGAGAGGGACTCGCGCGATGTTTACTCTCACGTGTAACCCCGCCTTTAGTTTTTGGGCATGTGATAGCTGCCTGGTACGAGATCTTAAAAATAAGCAACGCTTTTTAAGGTAGTATGTTTCACAATGCAGAGTATAAGATGGTCACCGTGCGAAAATTTTCTTTACCTTTGCATTTGGAGGTGATGGATCTAGGCGTGTGAAATTTGGTAAATGAATCATTAAGACACTGTCGTATCTTGTGTAAAACGTCGTTTCTAAGTCATTTATTACAAACATGGCGATGATGTGATATTTCAATTTATATCTGACAAATGTGACTTATAAAGATTCTGTACTTGAGAGGCAGGTCTACAGAAAATGAAATGGAGAATCATTGTAGTACCATTATATTTTTTGGGGTAGAAGTCAGTACAATAGGTAAGTAGTCTTTGATTTGTGCTCGGCATTTTTTTGCCAAGTTTAAAATTTTGAAAATTTGTTTCATTATCCCATTGATTTTTAATTGTACAGCAGCGCAGCACTATACCATCAGGAAGCCCCAAACGATTAAGGAAAGCCTGGAATTGAATGTTTAAAATTGGTACTTTTTTATGCTTGTAATTTTGTTGGGAGAAGTAAAAATTATACAAAGAACACCGCAAAAATTATGTGAGAGGTGAACGTAGATAACACATAATTAGAGTGTGGCACAATACGAAACTCTTCAACAAAGTCCGCTATCGTTATGTAATAAATCGTTTGAGGACGATTCACACTTGAAGTGTCCGTTAATATCACCAACAAATGAACTAACAAAACACAGCGTCGATTGTAGATTGATTAGATGTATGATAAACTGATATGGACTTTGAAAATGGAGTCCGGCTCTAAGTGGTATTGTATTTCGCCCTTTGCTTCGAGGAACGTTAACACCTGTCAGGATAGTAGATACCCCAACTTTCATTCGAACTGGGTCCCTTGAAGTACAAGTTATTATTTCACGAACCTGCTCGGTTCAGAAAGTGAGGCTTGTGATTAAATCAGGAGATAAACTCATTCTGTAAGTGTCGGGGGTTAGGAAACTGTCATTTTGTCTTCATTTCAAACCCCTGAAGAACAAAATGTTCTAAACTATCTCACTCTGAAGATGGAGGCACAATAGTCTATAATACGGAAACATATGAGCAAACTTATTGTTCTGCATGATGTCAGAACCCTGAAGACTATCATTAGGGCAGCAACCACCTTGACAGCCTGAAAATGTTCAAGATTATAATTTTACTACTTGCTTTAACGGGTGTGGCAAGAGTCTCTGAATTTGAGGGGAGGACATAAATTACAGGTTAATATAAACAGTGTGTTCCGGGTAGGAAAGTGATTGTGACTCATGTGCGCTGAAGAATGACGTAGCAGGCTTCTGCGGAGCGTTAGTACCTGTCTTGCAGTCTGCACCGAAGCACATCGCAGAAGACTTCAGTATTTGTTACTTGCCAGTGCCAGAATCTTACGTCTCATAAAGAGAGTTCCAACAATTCGCAAGGTATAATGATTTTACAAAGTTCTTATAAAATCAAACTATATTCCAGCATTTTTCTGTGGCGATCAACACCGTCATCAGGGAAAGTTCACTTTGTGAGTCGAAACGTATTGAAATATAGTTTGATTTTATAAGAACTTTTTAAAGTCCTTTTACATTGCGTATTTTTGGGACAAATTGTAGATAAATAGCTTGAAAAAGATGCACGATGTAGACAATAATGTGAAATTTATGTCTTGTAAGTTAAAAATGTTTGAAAGCAGGAGTTTAGGAAAATATTTGGACCTAAGGCCCATAAAGGCTGATCCCGGTGGCCGTGCGGTCTAAGGCCTAGTTATGAAGCCTCTTGATTGCTTGGACTGCGTGTTCGAATCCTGCCGAGGGTATGGATGTATTCCCTTCTGTATGTTGTGCAGGTAGCGGCCTCTGCAATGAGCTGATCATTCGTTCAGAAGAGTCCTACAGGGTGTTAGTGTGTGTCTAATTTTGAGTGATGTACAAACATCACGAATGGCATGTCTTAGGTCCGATTTGACCTGTTGCACCACAGAAGTGAAAATACCCATGAAGTGAGCAGTTCAGATGTCTTGTAATTAGGAATTTAATGGAAAACAACTCATTAAGTGCAAGGGGCAGGGTTCTTCTTGCGAAGTAAAGGCCAAGTTGATGTGTCCAGTCAGTACCCCACACTTTCTGCAAGCCAAATGGTTTATTGAAATCTCTAACATGAATCACACGAGTCCGTTCCACATCGTAACAGATCTAGGAAGCTAGAGTGGGTTGGGCATGCAGTTAGAATGAGGAAGACGAAGTTGTGTACAGAATTTTGGTGGGCAAATATTTGGACAAGCGCCCAATTGGAAGATCGAGGAGATGAAAGGATAACACTCAAATGTAATTACTGGGATGTTAGGAGATTCGAAGTTGGATGTAATTGGGCCTAGATCTTATTCAGTTGCGAGCTTTGATAATAGAAATTTTGAGCCTTCGGTTTCTGATATATGTTTGGCTGCCACTTTAATAAGTTTTGAGAGACATAGCCTTAGCTTACATTAATGAGCTGGTGTTTAATGATTGTTAATTTTAGAATGTGGTTGTAGTACGATCATTACGGGAATATTCTTCTGAATCTTAGACGCCATTTTTTTAATTTCTGATATTGAGGGTTTTAAAAATTTTACGCCTAATTTAACATCTTGCCTTTTTTATTTCCTTTTGGTTATTTTCATGGAAGGAAATGAAATCTGCCTATGTACGAAACTACACAAACCGAAGAGGCGTAAATTAGGATATACGAGCATTTCATGAGCATTCGTGTTCATCCCTGTTTCCTTAGCTGTGAGTAATACAAGAGCCTGCACGTTGATGAAAACAGAGAGTCTCTGTGGGAAGGTCAGGCGTCACATCTCATTCAGATAGCTTAGGTCTGGCGCTCAAGAAGGCATGACTGCAGTAACGACAGCTTCGATCCTTCAGGTCTTGCTTCGCTGTACGGACCTACGCACAGGGTAATGCCACTCCGCTGCCGTCAACTGCAAGTCTTTTTACACGCATCTTATAGACCTACAGTAGTGGATGGAACGTAATGTAACGACCCGGATGTTTCCTTGAAGTATTCTCAGACATCGCGCAGTGTAAATTTTATACAGGTACTGAAGGAGACACGAGAGCAAACTGAAAGGTGTATTTTAGTTATTTGCGTGTATTTACAAATAAATAACAACTAGGATGTTACAATTAAGTGGTAAACATAACCAGTAGAAATGAATTTAACTTATTTATTGTAGACTTACAATATGTGTTCAATCAACATAACAACATTAGAAATTAATTTGTTAGCGCAACATGTTTCGACTCAGGAGAGTCATCATCAGGCTGAATATTTAAGAACCATTAAATACATTATCCTTTACAGTACTACACATATAACTATTGCATTAGGGATCCCGTATGCTTTACATTGCGGTAACACATTAATTTCTGATGTTGTTGTGTTGAATGAACACATATTTTAAGTCTACAATAAATAAGTTAAATTTTTTATAACACAACGGGATGACTTACTTTAGATTGACAGTAGAAATGAGATAATTCCGACTGTAAGGTATTCCTTTTGACTACCCTAAAATGGGTAAAGTACACTAGTCTAAATCATTGATGCCAATATTATTGTTATGTACACGGCGTCATATCTTGAAAGATGGGTATCTTTGTCAGCACCGTTACCAAAACCTTATATCTTGCAACATAAACTTTGTGATGAAATTAGAAGGCTGAATATACGTGGGAAATACTTCTTATTCATTGAAAAAACTATTACAATCATACTTGGATTTCGATATGGCAGACCACGCACTGATTTTATATTCGTCAAACACTTGATAAATATGGGAACAGAATGGACAGTGCTTTAGCTCTTTATAGCGTTCAAGCAAGCTTATGATTTAGTCAAGAGGGAGGATTTCTTAATGAGTTAGTTACACGCATGGCTTTAGTATAGGTTAAGTGCGTCTGAATGCAATTCATAGCGGAGTCCGGGCATACAAACATTTGTCTGATACAATCTTAGTGTCGTACGTACCGTGCATCAAGTTTTGTAACATTTTTATTAACCATCTTCTGTGCACTAAACCGTGTACACCAAATCACACACTACTTTAATTAGTGCGTGATTTGGTGTATATGGTTTTGGTGCACACAAGTTGGTTAATAAGAATTTGTGTGATACGTTTTAAATATAGAATGGTCTGAAAAAAGGGAATGTTTAATCGCAATTGTCTTTATCTTAGTTTTAGAGTACACATAACAGCTAGGAAAGTCGAAGCATGCCAAGTGGGTTGAAGTGGAATAGGTCACATCAGCTTCCGGTCTATGTTGATGATACTAATATGTGTGGGAGCATACATACTGTAAATAAAAACAGAGTAAGCGTCGTCAATCGCTAATAAGGAGAATGATCTAGAAGTAAATACAGAGAAAACTAGGTACATTTTTGTACCTTCTGCAGGAAAAAGTCAAAACTTATAATATATAAATAATTTTAAAATGTGTCGAAGTTATTTATGTATTTGGGAATGACAATGATAAATCAAATATGCGTGGGAAGTGATACACGAAGAAATTAGGATTAAACTCAGGGAAAGCTTACTACCATTCGGTCACAATGTTTTGCCTTTCCATTGCTGCCTCATTATTTGCAGATTAAAGAGACAAACCTATAATTTAGCCCGTTGCTTCATATGGTTATGAATCTTTGTCAGGAAGGGACATAATCGTAAAATTAGTTAATGAAAATTCATTTTGTGTATGTAGGCAGAAACACATGTACTGCATTTTTAAGACATGCATCGTAATTCCTGTTTTCTTCTCCACAAAATGCCCTGTGTTTCATGACATTATTTTTTATGTTAAAATAAGACTTTTTTCGTACAACATGCGCTAAAATTTAAGCGCCAATCCGGTCGTTTGATTGTGATACTGGCATTATAACTAAACCAGCAGTCTTAAGGTTATCTGTGAGTTTTGTTTGTCACCGTGCCACTCAATAGGCCTACTCTTACTGTTATTTTATGTACACAAATGTTGGCGGAAGTTGCAGCAAGCCCGGCAAATTATTACCGTGCTGAGTACTTCTACTTGACACTGCTTGGATTTTGAGCCAGGTGAAACCACACATAATTATTTACAAGACACTTCTGTAGAGATAAATTTTGATAGTACATCTACTTTTACATCTTTGAAGTATCCATTCTTTTCAAACTTCCAAACTTAAAAAACAGTGTATGTGTTTCTCATCTTTCTATTCATTCTACATGTATTCTTTTCCACTACACTTAATCTCATCACCACAATCAATACTTACGTTCCGTATCTCATAATTTTACAATTACTTCCTCTCCTTGATTTCAATATTACCCTCAAAATCTACCTTTCTTAGCGCCAAATCTGTGTTCTATTAGGATTAACATGGAGAATACCTATTTCGACCCCGCATAACAACATTTCGCCATCTGGCGTGTCGTCAGCCGCTGATTCATGCATCATAGTTCTTCCGTTGTGAACAATGGATTTTTCTGTCCTTGTTTGTACTCACATTTGTATGTATTTATTGTTACTGCGTTTGTTGTGTTGAGTGAAAGAATAGGTAAATAAGTTCTGTTTTGGTTGAATGCAAACAGTGGCCACAGTACTGCTGACAGCAGTTTCCAGCGGGGTCTTTTATGTTGCTAGCTGCGGCTTTGGCAGTTGGTGTTATGTTGGCAGCTAGCTACCCCCGCGGTTGGCGAGGGATCGCTTTAGTGTTTAGCCTGCTAATGACAGTACATACACTAAGTCACAATCGATAGTACGATACAGTTACTGAACAAGCCTGACGTTAATAGAAGGAGGTCGTATAGAGAGAGAGAGAGAGAGAGAGTTTATTTATAACGTGTCATGATCTTCATGAAGATGTGAACTCATCTCACGCTCACCCACACCCGCTCACACGCAATTGTGAAGCTTGACATGGTGATCTTAACAAAAGGAACACTATAGCGGTCGACGCGAGGCTTGTTTGGCCGATACTCGTGAAGCAGGCTGTTTGTTGTGAAACTCTGCCCGTACCGTACTGTGGCTACAGAGTGATCGAGTAGCCACGTCAGACACACTCGGTGCAATGTTCCAGCTAGCGAGCTGTTCCACGTTTGTTGAGTTAATAGAAATTCTAGTGCAGATGATGATTATAGGAGGCAAACGCGTAAGCTATCCCAAAACGGTATGTACTGCAATAATCAATGCCATAACAACGAACTGTGGCTTTGAGTCTAACTTTCTGTAACCAGATATTCAGACTGCAGTTGCTATTACATATGTAAGCAGTGGGATCTTGAAACTGGAATAGTGAGTTCTGATGCCACAGAGCCTCTGTGGAAGAAGGAGACGTGGTAGGAAGTGGGGACTACACATGTATATAATTTGTGCTTTTAGGGTGGAAGTTTAAATGATCAAAAACAGCCACCAGGAATTCCTGCAGAATAGAACATTTATGCTTTACTGATTCAGTCTCTCTCACATTTGCTCGGTATTCAGTACAGAAGGTCTCGTCGGATGGTGATGGAAGTTCACTTCAGTTACAAGCAGTTTCATGTCTTATGCTAAATAGCCTAATGCAGGAGGCGCTGTGTTGTACATAGGAGGAGTCGAAGGACTTGCACAAATTTTGGTTTCATGGAAATTTACCACTTTTGAAACCAAAACTTTAATTGGAACGTATTAAGGTTGGTCTGTAGTAAGTACGTTGTAAGGATACGTAGCAGCGTGGCTAGGTTTATTTTGGCGCCCCGGGCGAGTGAGTGATCACATTGGCCACCCCCAGGAGAAATTAACTTTAAAAATGACGCAAATGTTTGTTGAAGTTTCTTTTATTTGACTCAATAATTTAAGGTGTGGTGAGTTAAAATATTCATTTTGCTGCTCTCTTTAACCATCCCTTGGACTATGCAACTCGAAATGGTCTCACTACTCGCCCCCGTTCCCCTATAGCCACACCCCTGAGAATGTGAACTGACTCAGGAAAACGTTCGGTGGGGAAAAGTTGTGATGACGATTATGTAGTTTGAGTTCCGTGACAAGGGCAGGTTATGGAGCAGCTGAGTGTACTATGTAAAACCTGCATTCTGTATCAAGGGTTATGGCGCTACAGGTTTAATGGGAATACGAAGCGGAATGAATAAGCGCTAATTCAATAAATAATGAAATGAATAAAAACGAATTCTTAAGTGTGATTTCGCTCTCCTTCCTTTGTAATATTTAATAATTCTATAAGATCCGTAGAAGCTGTTCAGTTTCGGAATTAAAAAATAAGAAATTAGTTGTCTGTAAGCTGAAACTGATTACGATTTGGTTGTGCCGTGTTTTATGCTATAAAATGGGGCCATCATATGGCGGGATGACGAAATATTCATGCCTATACCCATGTCCGTTTCAAAGGTTTATGCAATTCTCTCAGATTTTTCCCTTTCTTGTTTACAAATATATAAGTACATGATCATAATTGTCTTTTGTTTATCAGATGTTTACAGCGTTAATACCAACTACTGGACTGCTGTCATTTGGTTATATTATCGTAAGTCGGATTATTGTTTGGCTGCTGCCATCTGGTGGTGTCAATCGAAAATAACACAATTTAATAAACTTATAAGCTGGCATGATTTTGTTAATATCTGAAGAGATAAATGTAACTTTTCCTTTCAACCGATTTTTGTTATATTTGTCGCAGCCTATGCCATAATAATTCTAACACTACTTCTAACATTTCAAACACATTTCGTCATATTCTGATGGGTTATGGCTGCCAGAGACAGAAAGACAGAAGGCGGTCACTCTGGGTTTTCCACTCGATTGACATTGTGCTGCACGTATTCTTTTTCCTCTACGTTGGTAGCAGTTACTTAAGACGACGAATCCCTAGGGAAATTCTCTTTATTCCACTTATATTCTAAATCATTCACGGTTCACAACTTCCTGAAGAAAAACATTATTGCCAAAAGATATTCATTTCACAACAGTTACAACAACACTGCGGATTTAGTTCATGTAAGCGCGGTCTACAATCTTCTAGATCATGTAGATAATTCTTTGATTGCAAGTAACTCATTTCCAGTGAGCAGTTCCGATAGCAAATTTGTTGACATCATTATCGTCAACTGCATTTTCGTCATCACTGTCTACCCCCTCTTAAGAACGTGCGGAAAATGCCAAGTGCATTAGATATAACGAAAGACACAGTGTATACGTTGCGGATCCAGTGCAGAAAAAGAAAGCAGCTAATCGGACTTGTAGTTTCACAGAGACCGCCGTGACAGCAGTGAAGAGGGTCATGTCAATGCGCATTCCCTCATCTCTCGGCCTGTCGCCGCCGATAGCCGTCGTCTTATGTCGACTCGACGGTGGACTGTAATCGGGTCTGCCTGAATTCAGGACATGGAACATCGTCTCACCTGTTTCGTTTTCGAACGTTGGCTGTGGACAGCGAAACATGAAATAGCTGACCCATAAACTTCCACAAGGCGTCATTTGCAGATTTTTATAGAGCATTTGTATTAACGTTTGAAGAAGCTTGCTTCCCAGATTGTATGATCTGTACCAGAGGCTGCAACTACAGTTTTATATACACCTGATGATGGGTGCGATGGACTCCCGAAACATGTAGAGTAATTTAGCAGTAAATAAATATATGCATACTGTTGCATCTTGTTGGATTTCTTCAACCTTTTATAGAGCAACTTCGTAATTATGTCTTCAACACCTGCAGTGCAAATTGCATATTTAGTTAAACATGAACCATTTTGCGGGTGACTTACTTAAAAAATCTCTATAATCTGCTCAAAAAATTATAATTTATCAAGTCGATTGTAATTTAATATTTAAGTAGAAAGCACCTTTTCGAAGTTATGGGATCTTTAAGCCTGGCAAGTCGATCAGGGTTTTAATTCTCATGGCGAAGAAGAAGGCATGGAATAGCCCAAGCTGCTTCCTGATGAGGCGAATGTCAGACGTCTGAGAGTGTTAACTAGTTCAGAACTGAAAGCGTCCTTGATCAGGACTTCATTATCAGCTCCAAGCTCTGTTTTATAGCTTTGGGACCGGTGTCGGCGCATGCTTACCTTGAGTTGGCTTCCCTTTCCGGCATTGCATGAATGCGACAAATACTTTATTGCAGGTCACGAATCTTTTCCTGACACGGAGACGGCTGTCGGAAACATTCTTGTGTGGGGGGGATTGGAGACACTTTATATAGCCTGATAATATTCTAGTGTTCTCTATGACTGTACGGTAAAAAAGATAAAGTGCACCCTTGTACAGGCATTGAGGCTCTGTACAGGCCATACGGCTCAAACGGCACTAGAAGGGGGTGAGGGGTCAGCGTCACGCCTCGGCCACTCTTTACCCGCGGGAAAGACCCGGTACCCATTGTACAGGAGGCTGGATGGGTCCCAGGTTCGGTCTAGACAGGTGCGGAAAACCTCACTCCCACCGGGATTCGATCCCCGAACCGTAGAGCCCGTAGCCAGTCGCTATACCGACTACGCTACCCGGCCCCCTATATGACTGTGAGTATGCAGTACGAGGGAGCCCAGAGACTCTTTTGTACTGAGGTGACTTGGTAGTTGGAGATATCAGGATTGAATGCCTGCTCCTTGAGCACTGCAGGTACGTGCTGTAGATTTGTTCAGGGCCGATAAGAGTCGCCTACTTCAGCCGTTGTGAAGACTCTGGTTAGGATTGCGATCTCTTGATATATACTGTGTTAGAGTAGTAATCAGTACCATCAACACAACTAAATTTTTATATTCTGTGGGTATGCGGCTACATGTTTCACCTACTGCGTCGTCATGGTAAGGCCATTTAAATAGATAAAAAGCAAAAATACAATTTAAACATTACTTACTGGTTCAGATGGAGGTCTCAATCTTTAGTGGTACAAGATGCGTGTCAATAAAAGTGTTTTGAAAACAAATAAAAATGTGTAGCATTTAGTAGTAAAAATTATCGGGGTTTCTGCTTGTAATTAATAATTAATTAGTATGCGACACATCGAGATGTCCAAGACAAAATTATACGTACTGTATCAGCAAGTAGACTTTTTAAATTTCGACACAAGCTGCACCAAGAATTTAAAGGTTTACTGAAATCTCTACATACGTGTTCTATTTTGCTTATCAATATTAATCTGCCTTTTATAACTACTAAATATTCGTTTAAAATATTTGCGTGTCAATGTGTTTTTCAGTAAGGCAGCAAGATCAATATCCCTAAATTATTGCGGCAGATGGAGAAGTAACAAGGCGCAAATCGTTTTATTACCGTAACTGATATAAATGGGTGGAATTGTGTAAGAATGTTTAATCAATTGAAACAATTACTGGTGATAAATGCAAAAGAGTATTAATTATGTAATTGACATCGAATCGGCGACAGATTCTTCACCGGACGTTTAGCGGAATTAATATTATTGGAAATACTACACCTTTCTGAAATTACTGCCCGTGTATTAATTACAACGCTGCTAATTAATTACTGATATGTGGAATGTAATTCCGTGACGACTTTCTGAAGGTGAATGCCAGTACCTAATTATTATCTAATTATATTAATATAATGTTTCCCACTGTGCACTCTCTGCAGGTGTATTTGATATTCAGAGTTTTGGGAGATGCATTGGCTTGCGTACATGATAGACGTATAGTATGATACTGTCAGAAGTTAACTTTATATTTAACAATAGCGACAAAAGTAGGAATTCGATCCGGGACAAACTTAAGACTGGACTAATAAACCTATGAATTACTGCAGTTAAGTGTGCTGTTTATTACAGAAGAAGGGACATACTGAATGTGAGTTATCTGTATGGAGATTGATACGTTATAGGAGTTCAGAGGGACATTTCATAAGAAATCGTGAATATGTTCAGCTCCTGTCCTTAGGCTACGTGGTCTCCTGGGGTCTAAAGTATTTACTGCGTGAAATGGTTCTGTTTCAAGTAGTTTTTTAATTAGTTATAGGTCCACAGACAGTTTTGTCTCCCTAAGTTCTATTTACCTTCTGATACAGCGGTTCATTTTATTTATTTATTTATTTATTAGCTTAGAAACCAAGCAGTTTATACTGTACTTAGCATTTACAAAAATGTAAAACATTATAAATGAAATATTGCGATATCACACTAATGACTCCTGGAATATTAATGGCAACACTCCTTCACCTATATAACTCAGCATGTCATATGGAAACTAACTAGACTGTAAGTAGATAAGAGTGAATCTCGCTATAAATATACCGGAGAATTAAAGAAGAAACACTTTTGTATGAAGTAGCAAACGTGCAGATGATGAAATTTGTATGTAGCAGTTGAGAAATAAACTTGGTTTCTTTTTTTTTATTTCTTCCAAAATTATTGTTGTAAAAATTGCGTGTGCACAGTATTATGTATTTTATGCTACTTATGTTGTGAAGGGAAAGGGAAAAGTTGGCAACTTGAGTTTCGTAGACGCTCTGCGAAGGTCAACAAAAAAGCAAGTCAGTTTACGTCTAATGTACGCAAATGGATACAAAAGCTGTACCTTGGAAGGGATGAATACAGGTCACCCGCGCATCACTATGAACAGTGCAAAGTACAAGTTAAGTCTGACATCACAGCGCAGAGAGTAAATTTTGGACGTAGTTGTGACTCGAATATCCCGCAGAAAAACTTTTGTTGTGTTCTTCGGAAGTTTTGATTTTTAAATCTTACAAATTGCAGTCAGTACAGACTTTAAAGCCGAAAGACAAACACTAATGAAATGATTTCTCATGTGAGTTATACGAGACTCTGAGACAGCTGGCGTTGCAGCATGGATTGCTTTCAGTGAGAAGGCCATATTTCACTTGAGCGGCAAAATTGACCGTCACAGCTTTTGTGTTTGATATTGCCACAGTATTTACTGAATCACCAAACATGGACGACACTCCCACAACGGGAATGTGTTTTGTGCAATTTACAACACAAATTTCATGACCGTTTCCTTTTTGCAGGATAATAAACCAGTGGAAAATACAACTAAGTGACGAATCTAAAATGATTGCACTTGACACCTATATCTCCTAGGCAAGGACACAAGAACTGGGGTCACGGTGGGACAGATTGTTGAATTTCTGATGTGTGCCACTGGTTGCCAATGTTCTGCCTACACATCTCAGTCAGGATAAAGTTCTTGGCGTCAGAGTTTATTACCTTACCTTCTGAAAATCTTTTGTATTCGAGCCGAATGGGAACAAGTCTTTGTGGCTACTTCAAGCCACCGTCCTGACGTATAAGGTCCTTAAAGAGACTAATAAACATACAACGTCCTTCAGGATAATCGGCTTCCGTGTTAAGGATCGCAACTACAATTTTCTTCTTACAAATCAGAATTTTTAACCATTCGGGGTACGTCCTGAAAAATGCATGGACTTATATAATTTTTCGTACCAGACCTCAAGAGAAAAGACACCTTGAAATAACCAAACCTTCATTAAGAGACAATATGAGGTGTCCCTTTTATTTCTTCCCTTTGAGCGGCCGCTGTCACGGAATGTGCAGGTGGACGGGGTTTTACATGCGATAAAACTTCCTTTCACATATACAAGATAAAAGTGACACTGTATTGAATTTGTTTTAGGAGAAATAAGGTGTTGATGTGTAAAATTCATTCAGCTGACTTGCGCAAAGTTTCAAGGGCATGCTTTTGTGGTCATGGTGATGATTTTTCAATACCGCAACGGCTACAAATTATCAGTTTCTATAGTAAAAACAACTACATACACCAATGTACCAAATTTATTTTATTTTGGAATGTTACTCTACATGTTTCGGACGATCTTTCCGTCCATCATCAGGAGTTCAAGACTGTACATATAGCAACAGGCATTTGTCAAACAGATACTGCTGTCTGCTTGCTAGCGGGTAGCGGCAAGCAGACAGCAGTATCTGTTTGACAAATGCCTGTTGCTATATGTACAGTCTTGAACTCCTGATGATGGACGGAAAGACCGTCCGAAACGTGTAGAGTGACATTCCAGAATAAAATAAATTTGATACATTGGTGCATCTAGTTGGTTTTACTATAAAAATAATATTACGATGCGCGGCCCTATGAACGTCAAATAAATTATCAGCTTTCGAAGAATAATTCTCGCTGGTTTTAAAATATACTGTTAGCTGTTACGTCTTCTTCAATGATGCGCCTGGCCTTTCTTCAACTGTCTTTGGCCTGAAAATTGTGGCAATAAAATCCTTCAAAACTTTGCTAGCTATTTGGTAGTCGAAACGACATAACGTCTTCGGGAACTGAATGTTCAGCAACACCTCTCTGATGACTACAAGTATTGAATTAATTTAAATGTTTTTGGTGTCTGTAAGCTTTGTGTCAGGCAAAAAGGAAACTCGGTGGAAATTCATGAATGCGACATATGGTTCTGTAATGGAAAGAAGCGATTAGAATCACCTTTAATTATGTGTCGTATCAAATGTTAATATAATATTGCAATATGCTCGCTTTACATAGTCTCTAACATCCTATTTCCTTTAAGAATTAATAGCAGAAACTAAGAATATAGGTGCGTAAGAGCTGTGTGTTTTGTTGCCCCGTGTGCGGCTTTATATAGCTTCATTATCTTTCCATTCTCATGAGCAGCAGCAGTGAAACTTTTATGGAAAGTGCAGGTAAGTCTGATTAATTCGCCCGCAAGTTGCCATTAACATCTTAATATTTTCTCATGTACAGGGCGGAACAAAGTTTGCTTATCACAGCGTAACTTGCAAGACCCGCATGTCTTGACATCTTCCAAAGTCAAGGACTTGAATCTGGACCCATCATTTAAGGAATTAAGTGTTGATACTTTCTGTACTGTCTGTTCAGATAATTACGAATTTTTCTGTTCCTCTGTAACGTAATTATTTATCACTCTGTTCAAAGCGTTAGGTCACAGGGTCCTGTCCCAAGCCAGTCGAACCTGGTCCATATACTGTCAAGACCTTTCTACGAATTCATTTTAATATTAGCTTCCATTTATGCGTTGATCTCGTTCGACGTTTTATACAAAACTACTATAATGAAATCTCACTCTTTCATCAATGTAAGGCGAAAAGTACATATTATGAAGTACATACACAGAGTTATTTTTATCTAGTCCTTTGTTTACATTATATGTTTACAATCGCACCTAACATGTCGTTGAGGTGAGCTACACAAGTACCAATTTAGGTAAATTGGCCCACTAAAGTTTGTTTTGACTTTAGAGTCTGTAGTATCCATATTATGACCGCCTCTGTGGTCTAGTGGTCGGAGTTTCTGGCTACAGATACAGAGGTCCCGGGTTCGATCCCCGGCGCTACCAGATTTTCTGAGTAGTAGTGGGTCTGGAACGGGGTCCACTCA
>Ga0123352_10005583_pt1 | contig 18984 bp, 10 predicted proteins | sample TergutLab28metaG_FD_89700 | JGI IMG/M metagenome (GOLD analysis project Ga0123352, IMG submission 89700) | Labiotermes labralis P1 segment gut microbial communities from Petit-Saut dam, French Guiana - Lab288 P1 | ecosystem: Host-associated > Arthropoda: Insects > Digestive system > Gut ... | reverse complement strand
GCCACCTGTCCCTATCCTGGGCCAGCCCAATCCAGTCCACATACCCACATCCCACCTCCTGGAGATCCATCCTAATAATATCCACCCATCTACGCCTAGGTCTCCCCAGTGGTCTCCTTCCCTCCGGTTTCCCTAGCAAGACCCTATACACCTCCCTCTCCTCACCAATACGCGCCACATGCCCAACCCATCTCATTCTTCTCGAATTTATCACCCGATGTTTTGTAGCGCATGCAATAAAAAATTGCAAGAATGCGCCTGATAGCCTATGTGACCGCTTCGGGCCCGCTGAACTGATTTTTATGAAATTTCTTACTGAGCGTTTTACCGAAAATCAAAACGTACAGCAACTCCTTTTCTGGGGGTGGAGTGGGCTGGGGGAAGGAGCTTGTGATACGCTGGAAGACTAGTTGCGGCATTTTTCCCCCAATCTTGGTTGCGAGACATTCGCAGCTGTGTATATAAGACGTCATTGTAGTCTTGGACTTGATTATTCCCCACACCAGCCAGCTATAAGGAAGATTTGGACTACAAACGATGTTACTGATACTACTAATGCTGAAAAAGTCAACGAGTGATTGCATGAGTGTCATTAAGTAGCTGTACTGAATTTTGGAGACTGTTAATAAAACTATATTAAAACAAGTCTGTTTAGACACAACATTATTAATAATTTATCATCAGCGACATATTTCGGCTTTGTAAGCCATCTTCATGCTGAACACAATTTTGGTATGAACTGTATAGTACAATGCCGTTAAGTGGTTTCGACGAGCCCTCGCCTTGCATCATAATGAAATAATATAAAAAGTAATATACATTCAGTAGGGTTTTAAGCAATTTGTGAAATATTTAAATTAAAACATTGAAATTTAAGTAATATCAAATAATGCTAGTCAGCTGAAGTTTTTACATAGTTTTATTAATAGTATATTCAAACACAACGGGGTTGTTCTGCTTAACTATTTGCAACAGAGTTGGTTCATTCAAAATATATAACGAAAAAACGATGGAAAAACCGCATATAGTAATGGTTTGATGTCATAGGAGGTAGTGACAAAAAAAGTCAAGGCTTTGCCAACATTCCCAACTGCAGCGCCGGCGCATCTATCTGCACAGGGGAACAGTCGTCTTGAAGTGCAGGCTGTGAAAACGAAACGATAGGAAATCACGTCACACTGAGGCGCGTGTTTGGTTGTAGCGATTGTGCGTACCTATTTTGAAAAGTAGTCTCGGCCAAACAGTCATGCTGCACGACTGGTTTAGACTCTTAACTATGTTTTTTGGGGGGTTATTAAATACAGAGCTCGCGTGGCATGCTGAAGTATTCTTTTGTCGAATGTTGCTGTTGGAGCGATAATTGGCTATTGGATGCACAGAATGAATGGAGTAGGTTCCCGGAAAGTCGACCATTTTCCCCAATGTTGCGTCCAGGATGTGACATTGAACCAAACTCTCATACAGTGGTTACCGAGAGGCACCGGTGCGTGGAGCTGTGTTAAACACGTAGACGGTTCCCCTTTTTTATTCCTTTTAACGTATCAATACGGTCTTCAACCTCTTGCTCGCCGTATTTACCCACACGTATTGGGACGTCTATAACCCAACTCTGTGGAAGCTGGTTTAATTTCCTGCTGTATCGTTGTGTTCATGAAATGTGTGCCCGTTTATGCGAGTTATAATGAATCAAGTCGTGTGCATGAAGCCGTGAATTGTTAAAATAACCGTGGCAAACGCTTAAAGGTGAATAATATGGCACAATATAAATTGTGAAGTACATCGTTTCTAGATATTAAATTGTGAGATTCCATTTTACACTCCTGAGCAGTCTGCAGTTTGAAGAGTTGCATAAAAGGCTTGATTCCATATATTGTGGCCTGTAGGAATTCAGTACGTCCGGCTGGGCTGCCAATTAAATGTTCAGGGATTTTTATTAAATCATAAAGTAAATATTTTATGGCGTTTGTTGTAACGCTATGCAGATGGACGGGATCTTCGTATTCCAATTCAGGGGCACTGCATGTAAGACAGGAACTCGACACATTCTTTGGTTCCAACAGAACTAAAACTCGCCTTGATGTGATGAATTTGATATTGTAACATTTGCTTTCTACGAAGTAAATACTTTTTTTTTGTATGATTATTCGTAGTGCAGTTTTGAATATAAATGCTCCCTCATTTGGCGAAACTTTCAAGATTGGTGCAGACACGTGTCAACAGTGAGCGATTGTGTATATCCAATAGGTTGAGTCAAATTAACGAAGTAACGCGGTTTGCAGCGTTCCTCGCCGGTATGTTAGTCGTAAGCGGCAACAGCTGTTCGTCAGCCCCGTTCTACATCCCACGGATGCACAAAGCTTTTGATCAGTGTTGGCTACACTGTGCACCTAGGACTATGGGACGTGGGGTATTCCAAATTTAGGATTCCAGCATCGCTTCCCTGCTTAAAAGGTTAGCATTTGTTTAGAGGCAGATGATTTCGGCCCCAAACCCCTCACTACTTCGAAGAAAAAGTTCCAGTAAACAATAAGAAATGTGTCTCCTCCCATTTTTTCCCCATTGTGTATTTTTTTTTCGCTGTTTAAACCACAACTGACGCAGCGTTACGATCAGCCATATTTTGGATTGGGTGATTGTTGGGCCAGAAGCGTTATGTTCGCAAATATTGGGTTTTTCAAGGGTCTTTTTGTTTGCGGGCCTCAGTTTTCGCTACACCATGTGGCGCGTTGTAGGTGGTGGTCGTTACTTTAGGACAGGTGTGAACAAAAGCCGATCCACACAACAACACAGTTGCACCAAAACGTGATAATTGTGGACTAAAGTTTTCTTGGTGGATGTTAATGCTGTAACCACTGGTAAATTGTTGCCGACGTTTGGTGCGATCGTGAAGCCTTCAGGGTGAAGGAGTTCGTGTTGCCCTTGAAGGTGGAGTCGCTACATTCCTTCGAACCTTCGTAACATTTCGGAAGACGTAAATTGTCAAGACCGCCATTAGATCTTTAAGTCTCCCACAACGTGTTATTAAAAAACACGCACAGAATATTGACAACTTTCGAGCAAACTTATTAAGCTGGCTTCATTGGCAACACTTCGTACTCCAAATGTCAGCCGAGATGTTGGCTATCCTGACGGGCTTTTTGGTCGTTGCGTTTAGTCTGTCGGCGTTGTCGGTTGACACCTCCCCAACTGACGCAGTAGGTACATTCGGAATTTTCAGCGTAATTCGAAACTCGGAATACGTATGGCCAGATGTATACAAAGGCGGCGGCTGATGTCGCAACTCCACCACAATGGAACCTGATCTGCCGCAGCATGACCTCATCGCCACCTGTGTTCAACGCCCGCCAGTATTCTTTCGCCACCTTCCCTTCCCACGGGGAAAAATTCGCCGCGCGTTTCAAAAGCGTCTGTAATTTTTTTACCTCAAAAATTACTTGAAGTCGAATTTCTGCTAATGTCTGCCGGTCAAAGTAATGGTCTACATCTCTTTTCGTATTTTCAGATCAAAACGATGTTCCAACCACTTTTCTCTCTTTCGTGTAATGTACACCATTTATTGCCATTAATTCTTTAAGACAGGTTTGAATCTACCGATTTCGTTCAGACAAACCCTACAATCGTGGGGTTACGTCTTACTACATCCTACAGCCGCTTCGTGTGAGGTACTGGCAGACATCCAGATACGGAAATTCGATGTTGTGCAGTGGACGTAAAGTCGATAAATGTTGCCTCTTCTGTAAAGCAATTGCAAGTATTCGTGCGTCATAATCTGTTGCATCAAAGTGGATGGAGGAACTGATGGTCATGAAATGTTCACATATAATACTTCCTGTTAACCCAGCACGTGACGCAGCGAAACGACTCTTCCACCCGGAATCGTGGCAGTGCGATGTCCCCCCAAGCCCCATACGAATTCTGATAACTGGAAACTAGGTCTATTCGATATCTTTCTGAAACGCGCCTTCTGGTTGGCGTCAGCATCCGAAAATTCTAATAGGATCGTTTCCGTTCGGTTCGGTGTAATGCTCGGCGGCCTTAACGCGCCTGTCGACAGGTTCGTATGTAAAGAATGATCAGAGCCGTCGTCATTGCGGCGCTGTTCAGCAACTGCGAAATATAATGGGGAGCCGGGTGGGCAGTTGGGATGACTGATTGGATTCCTGGCAGGGGGATTGGTAGTTGCTGTCGTCCGAAGTGTCTGTATCGGCTCTTGAGCCTACCTAGCCTGCTGTTCGTAGGGTACCGAAGTATATGGGCCGAGGCGTGATTATTACCCTCACTGCCCCGAGTATGCCTTGAAGGTGTGTACAGACACAACTTAACTGCTTGTGCGTTACATTAACGTTTTGTGGGTGTCTTTGTGATTTGTGGCTACTTACTGACCTGCGTCTTATCGTGTACGCTGCTTCTTTCCACTTTCGAATTTTACGGTCGCTTTTCCTTACTCGACACTGAAGTACTATCGGTTGTGAAGTGATGATAAGCCAAGAAATAGCATTCGTTATGTCGTGAAGAGGGAAGTAATCGTAGTGGTATTACGCCATGGCTCAAGCGGTTAGTCACCGGCTTCACGCTGTTTTTAGGTCGGGGTTCAATATGGGATGTGGTGGAAAGATTGACATTGGGGTAGGTTTTTTTCAGAGTACTTCGGTTTTGCTCCTGTCATTATCATTCCACCAAGCTCCATTCTGCCTCTTTTATTGCTGACTCATAGTGGTAACGATTGAGAGCGCTGTTAAGTAACGCGTGAAAACAACCGTGATTCATCCGATGGCGTTCAGTTTTACCCTTTAAGGAAGATGTGTAATCTGGTTTATTTATAGGTCCAGTTCGTACCGCGCTGTAAACACTCCACATCTCAGTTATGAAAACCAGTCGGTTAATGTTATATAGGGCAAAAATCGCTGCCCTGAGATTAATACCAAGCACATAAATTCACGCTGGGCTAGAGTGTAGAATTTGTGAATATTAAATATGGCGGTACATAAATTTACGACTACGTTTTGTAGCTTAACGTTGCAGTGGCGATATTTTCTACGCCATGGGTGGGTCTCAGCATAGCTCGTCTTTTTTAAATGTCGGTTGGATGTCCGTGTATTTCGATTGTCTGTATGGTTGAATTTTCTTTACAGGCCAAATCCTGCTTTTGTTATGGTGATCCTGAATACATTACCATTTTAGTCCGTGGTACTGCAGTGACGTTTTCGATAAGTATGAATGTGTCGCACACTGGATTGTGAAGGTGCTTTATGACGATACTTGGAAATTGTGCAATGTTTCGTAGGGTTAAGTATTACTTTCCATGGGCTGTGCGTCAGCGTCTTTTAGCGTGAAACAAGTTTTCATACAGGAAGATGCGTAACAGGTTGTAGATTATGTCCACCACAATTACTGAGTTCGGTTGAAGGTTTAAAATCTGTCACGCGGGTATGTGTCATGATTGTTGACTTATTTGTTAGGAACATGTCCAGTGTTCTGGCTAGTTTCCCATGTTAGAGCGTGAGGAATAAATAAATTTTCATCAATAGCATGTACAGTAAACGTTTTAGGTTTGGGTGTTCGACGTAGATTGTGATTCGTGTTATACGAGTTCTCTGATACGTCACAGGAATGGATGTGTTAGTTGAATTAGTGTTTTTCATTTAAAGCATGCTTGCTTTTATTGTATCGACTTTCCACTGGATACCGTAACTGTTTTCTTGGACCAATATTATTTACGACACAGGTGGAGCAGCTTGTGAGTCTTGCGAAACTCGTTCACAGTTCGTCGAACGGAAGAAGTTGGGTGTTTGTTTCCGAAATTCTTTTATCGACTTTTTGTACATTACATGACTTTCTGTTTAGTTGTCCCTAAAGCACTGTACATACCTTACCGTGTTTGACCATGTAAATCTTCAGGTTCTAACGAGGGAGCGGGCATAATATGGTAAAACCATTTTTAGTCAATATTCTGTTGCCAGGAGTGCTGTTACAGTCAGCATTGTCTGAGGCAGTGGCTCCCAAAGTGTGTTTTGCCGGAGGATCCATGAATACATTTCTGTAATGGCTACTTTGAAGTCTGCTTATTTTTTAATTAATAATAATATATTTAACTGCAAATGGGCTCTCACCCGGTGGCAGTGGTTATTACGCATGTACATAAATATGAAATAAGGATCTCATAATCTCCAAACTTTATAAATTGGCCATGTGTTTATTTCGTATGACCGTTAGAATATCTAATTAAGAAACTTCCTTAACCCACGAAGCGATTGACAGTTCAATAAAGGTTAACTCACGCAATGCATTGTTACTTACGCTACTTTAGTGTCTATCTAAAATCGGTTCTGAGATACAAATTTTTAATTTTGGATACCTATCTGGATACTATTTACGTGGGCATGAATGTGAGGATCCTTGGTTATTATTCGGAGCCAAAAGAGATTTGCGAGCAAAAACGTTTGGGGAACCACGAGCCTAAGGGGAAAATATAGAAAAAAGGTATTTATAAATGGTGCTCTGATTTCACATCACCCACTACTAATTATTCGTACGACAGTGTGAATTTACGTATTGGTGATACTAAGAAGTTCTGTGAACATTTGGCCACCATCGCTTTGTTAGCGACCAGCGGCAACAGAAGAATTGCCACTCTTAACTATAGGTTGTGCCACTGGCGATTGTGTGTGCTCTGTGTATGATGAAGCTGCGCGTTTGGAGCGTAACGTTAAGCATTTTTGGGATTTCCACTGCTAAGCTCGATGATAGAACGAAAGGGCAGGTTTTATGGCCTCCCGGATTACCTGATCTCCATTTAGCTGTAGAGCCATCTGAAGAACGTACTTTACTCGAAAAAGTGTAAAGACGCTGTAGACATACGACTCGTGCCTGCAGATTCTAGGCGTAACAGGAATTATTTGCATCGCGGTGTTCAGTTACCCATTGAGAGTAACAAAGAACCTTTCAGCATTTATTCGTAACCAACAACATGTACAGTGTTCATCCTCTGTTGTTTGTATTATATTATATACCACTGAGCATTCCTACTTGTTTCAGTCCACAAGGGATCATCATTGGGAAACAAGTATAACAAAATATATTACGTATGAGTTAATTTTCTGTTTCTTTACACATAATGAACATGCGTGATGTATCGGTACAGTATGAACCAACTGGATGCGCTATTTACTTTCAATTTATTTCGGTAATTAACCTCTACTTGTTTCAAGCAGGCTTACTGCTCATCATCAGGAGGTACTACTCTATGTACAGCAGTTGGTATGTCATGCGTTAATGTTGACTGGCTTTTGGCTGTATCGAGGTTGAACTCGTCCTGCCAACAGGACCTCGCCGTAGAAATCACACACAATGCTACATGGAAGTCAGAGTCCGAGTGTATTTCACTGAGTTACCCACTTGCATCTTTCAGTAGCCTCAAAGAAGGATAATTCGGTTTGTGTGTCGCGCGACCGTTACAGCATATTTCAGTGGAATCAGAGAACAGATGGGCCGTGCCCTGCATGGCAAACGAATTACGCCACAAAATTCGAATGTTTAAATATAAAAATTTTACAAACTCAAGTGACGTAAAACTATTGCATGTAAATGGTAGAAAATGTGTTACAAATTCATTAGTCCAGAAAATATGCTTGTAATATTTAGAGAAGACATCCTGTTCTGTAAAGTCAGTAGTCACAACAAATTTAGTCAACACAGCCATTTTATTATAAAATAAATATTTGCCTTTATAAAGTGCTACGTGTTTCGAGCATTGGGTCATAATCAGTCGCAAATATTAAGGAAGGCAGTGAACTACCTTGAATTGTCATTACTGTAATGGGATTATCTGTTTTACAACTGTATCACCCACAATTATAAAGGAAAGTAGTTCGTTGTTTTTGTATAACAAGGTAGAAGAGTTGACTAAAGCTGTGTTTTTTATTTAGATGTGCTTTAGTTTAAACGCTGTCAGAGTTGTGTATTTTTTGCGCCGTTACGCGTGGGACTTAAACGTATCGTCCCCTGAAATGATTTGTAGAAAATTTTAGATTTTTATTTTCCAGGTGTCTTGAATTTTTGGACGAGGTACGAATCCCGTTTCGCTGCTATGAATTGTAATATGATTGTCGTGGCATAGAATTTCGTGTTGGGAGAGCAGAATTTCTGAAGGCTGTATCAGTCAGGTAGTTAGATACAACAGCGTTTTTTAGTATGAGTTGTGTATTATTTCGTTTGGCATTTTATAAAAAAAAAAGAGCACCAAATATGTGGTTAATTAGATGCAGAAAATGCCCTTAGCAACAACTGCATGAAGTTCACGTAGTCTGCAGTGAAATATTAACGTATTTATGACGATGCACACCAGCGACTAGGCCGGGATGTAGGTTGGTGAGTCTGCGTCCGATATACGACGGGGGCAGAGGTGTTTTCTGCAGAGCATCCAGACCGCCTTTGGCCTTCCCAGCCTCCTGTGTAATGGATGCTGGACGCTCCCCGCTGTGTGAAGGTACTGTCCCGGTGCCTTCATGACGTTCTTAATTAAGCACGGTGATGTCTCGTGGTGCCCTGCTTCTCATGCGGATGTATTTAATACGGACCTCAAGAAACTCCGATGGGATTATCTTCATTTGTAGGTGAATATCGGGACAATAAAATGAAATACGTTACGGTTGCCTCGTTTCCGATTTTCTCCGTAACCTAGTTAGACCAAATAAGTTCTGCCTTCTGTACAGCCTATATAAGCATCCAGAACCAGCTGCCCTGGTGGTACACCTTACGTCTCGTTTTTTGGGAGGTCTGAGTTACGTATGGACTGCGTTCCATGGGTTTCTCCAGTCCCAGTAGATGGTGTGGGATACTACACGGAACGTACAGAACTCAGATCTGCGTAATAATTTGGGCTGAATAACTCCTTAGTGCAACCCCTGTTAAGATGTGGTTGATTACCATACCTTGACGGCGTTCATTGAAGCCCAGGGTTAAAACTATCTCCGGTTCAGTGGGCAGCCGAAACGTGAAGCTGGTAGCCCATTTTTATGAGTGGGGTTAACACATGACTCTGTACCTGCGTACCCCATGCGCGTTACGTGATACGTGGACACACATAATTTCCGTTGCTCATGCATTTATTGTGTCAACATTTTTCCTCTGTATTCGGGCTGTTTCTTCCAGAAACAGTGGATGTCTGCGTCAGGAATTGCCCTGAGTCCCGCGGAATGTACTCTTGATGTTGCATCAGAGCTGGGCACAGAAATGTAGGGCTGAATTTGGGACGTTGATTGAGCCTTACTTTACTACGTCCACGGTGGCTTTAGGAGCCCACCCATCGTCCCATTCCAGAAGTCGTATTGGTCCTTATAAAAACGCCCTTTTTATGTATTTAAATCGAAGGCTTGTAGTTTTAGGCGCTAAAAACTCCTGTCTCGTCTATCGGCGCGGCTCCCATTGGACGAATTTCCATGAAATTTGACACTGAGGAGATTCCTGAAAATCTGTGGAGAGACTCCCAAGTTTGGTTAAATTCGGACACTTGAACACCTAAGGACGTTTTACTGGTATTGTTATAAACGGCTACATGAGTTCGTCGTAAGGGCATTTTCGTGTAACATTTTGTTATTGTTGACAGTGACGTGGCTCGACAGTATACACAGAACGTATTGTTTATTTTCCATCGCAACAGTGGTTACGCAATCGTGCCACTGTGTCCTAACCGCACTGCATATCTTGCTATTATATCTGGCGTAAAAACAAGCGGCGGGATCTGGCATGCCCACGTGATAAGTTTGAACGGTAGTCCCCCGCATCTCCCACATTCAGTTCACAGGACGCACCTCAGAAAAGATATAGAGTGTTCGTGGAAATGTTGCGATGCTGATTTCGTCTTGTCCCAGGCACAACAATCACCCCCGCAGTGTATATGTGTGTATAGTGCGGTGTACGGAGCGCGTGTCTAGTACTTCGTACGGAACGAAAATGTACTCCTTTGACGTTTTATCGACTATCGTTATGTAGTGTCTTACTGAAGAGATCGTAATGTGTGATTTATTAGTTACCTGATTTAAGGTAAAAGGTAAATCGGTCCCATTACAGGCCCGAGGTGCCCAGAGGCTTCCAGGAAGTTAAGGTTCCCAGGTTGCGTGACAATGGCCCAGGATGGTGGTAGGGTTGTCAGCCTTACGCACCGGCCGCATTTGCCCCCATGAAATACTTCTGGTACTCATTTCTGTTAGAGGCTGATTCGACCCCAGGGCCATAGTGCGATCGGAAGGATTATGCCAATGAAGAATTCCAATGACACCATCTGGAATCGAAGCATTGATCTTCCCATTTGTAGCACAGCACCTTAACCACTGTGCTGCCGCGGTCCCCACGTGGTTTAAGTTACTTTACCAATATTTGCCTGTATGAGTTTGAGACGAAACCGTTAAGATCTCTTTAATATCCAGCCTACAAGACTAACCACCAACGAGGCTGCAACGCATGTTCCTGCTGCTTTGTGTGCAGTTCTTACTGAAGCATAACCAAGGCAAAGGTCTGATTGTCAAAGTAATCCTGAAACCGTTCCTGAATATTAAGTAACGTGAAATTGAGGCCGCTATTTTCCTGACCAGACCACATGTTGGGTGACGGGTTCGATTCACACCAGGGGCAGATATTTTTCTCCTACGCCACGCCCGGCTTGTTACTTTTCACCAGCCTCTCATTCGGTCATTGACGGGGGCTGCCATCGACGTCAGGTAACCGACAGCTGATATCTGTCTAGTGTCCAGATGCAGAATGCCTTGGAGCCATACCTTCATTTAGTCTGCATTGTCATCATATGAACAGGGCCAATTTGCCTTTGTGTGTCAATACTTACGTCGATACTGTGACAGCATGTGTCAAGTTTTTTGGGCGCGTTCGTATAGTTGCGTGAAGCGCCTCATGGCTACGTCAACCGCATGTATCAGCGCTGCTCCCACTGGACGCTTCTTCGTGGAATTTGATAGTGGAAACAGTAAAAATCTCCCGAGAGAAAATCCAGGTGTAAAAATCGGGTAACTTTTTTTTTTTAACATTCATTCATTTTGGAACAATCGGGTAACTGTTGAGCATGAAGATTTAAATGTGTTGATATTGTTTACGGAAGTACGATATATTTTGTAGGTCGATAACTAGGCGAATGGAACACATTGTTGCGTTCCCCTGGCAGCACTGACATTTTTATACCCTTGGCAGCGATATGTAGATGGCAATACAAAGGGATGTCATTGTTGCGTTACCATGGCAACTGGTTCCGCGAACGCGTCACATTGTAACTGTACACGTACGTTGCGTGTGTTGTTTAATGTTTAACGAACGCCGCTCTCTGGCTGAAGCTGTATAATGTCACATGGTAGGATGATACTGAACGATGAGCTGGTAAGGATGTGGTAGGAAGCAGGAGTCCGCGCCGAAATACGAACTCTGAACATGCTACGAAACAGCCTTGTCCGGTTGCTTTTAGTCTGTCGGTCTGTTAGCGGTTTATGACATCATCATGTGGTCATGCCAGCGGGGTCTTGGTCAAACTTTGTCAGCAGCGGAGCAGTGCGTCGTAAATGCGAAGTATCCATTACGCTGAGCCAGGAGCTAAGGGAAACGCCGTGGTGTAAAGCTGTTTAAGCCATGCACAGGAAAGCTTAGTTCAGCTTATGGCGTGTACGAGACGGGAAATGAGTGAAACTAGGAATGCGTCGTTCTGTGCAGCATCTGTACCGAAGACCAGAAACGTACAAGTTCACACGGCTGATGCGTGTAACCGCGTATTTTTTTTGAGACCAAACCATCACAACAGCAGCATGAAAAAAAACATCGGCTCAACTTGATTGCAACGTTTGATGCCACAAGCTCTACCCTGTGTCCCAAGGAATGTCACTTGTAATATAGCAACTATGAGGGCTAGTGACGAATAGGCGTGCTTTGCCTGAACACCACCTTCAGACAAAGCAGGTCTCTTCCGCAGGCCTCTACTGCAGGCAGTGGAGACCTGCGGCTTTTGCGTCATTCTAGGGATGCTGCAAGAAAGGACGAGCAGTTCTGCAGGATGTTTCGGAGCCAGTCGAATTTAGAGGCTGAATGGCGGCATGGATTTTTTTAGGGAAATCATTTGCGAGATCTGGCGTTTACTTAGGGTTGGCGTAGAGTCTTTCGAGTCGTTAAACTGGGTAGTGGGGGTTTTCCCCCCCTGCTGTTCAACACAGCAAACCAGAAATCCAGTCTCTTTCAAGTGTAGGGAATCCAATCGCAATTCCTCTGTCGTCGTAATGTATTCCGAACACCTAGCAAGTACATGTTTTACCCACTCTGTTGGATGTTACCAAAGAAACGTTAAAAGGTTTGGCTTTTCTGTAATGTTGCGCTGTGTTGACATAGTTAACCGACGTTTTTAAGGCTATACGAGTCTTCGGAATGTCGGCAGTTCGGCCGATACGACGTAACATGGCACAAGAACTGCAACAAGTGTCCCATTGCTGTAGTGTATTTCCTGTGATGTAAGCGGTCGAAGATAATGACAGTTCGCGAAATATTTCCGAGGACGTCTGTTACGTAACCAAGTCTCGTGATGTTGCATACCAACACTGGAGTTCTGTGCCCGTGCGCCACCAGTTAATTGCGTTTGCGAGAGTTCACGTCATCACCTACGCGTCCGTTGAACCTGTCATACGCAATGTTTATCAACACGCGCGGTGTGTTATATATGAGTGTCCTTGGGTATAGTCTCTGCCTTACAATGTGGAGTAATTTGCGGTGTCTGATACAGGGACGAGTGGGCGGAGGAACTACAGGTGCGGCCGCCCCGAGAAGAGCAGTCGAAGGGGCGGCAAAGTGGGTGTAAAATGAATATTTTAAATACAAATTTTGATTCTTTGCGTTCAGCAAATTTCAAATTGTTTGCCCGAATGAAAGGAAATTCAGTAAATGGCGATTTTTTTTAAAGTACATTATTTCTCTTAGAGATGGCCATTTTGATTATTCACCCCGGGTGTCATAAATCCTAGCTACATCAGTGCTGGGAGCCACTTCCCACATTTCATGTGATGTATGCGTTTATTGGCGGGGAGGGGTGGCAGAACTGTGAACTCTGATGAATTGCCAGTGAACCCCATTTATGAAGGAATGTGAGAACATGCACGTGTACGCACTGGGCTTCTTGAAAACACTGTCTCATCAGCGAAAGTTTTTAGGCGTCTAGATATCGTGTTTCTTGTACTTTGTCGAAGCGGTGAGGTAAACCTTTTTTTTTTTGTACGTATATCCAAAAGGGCGACATGTCTTATTTTCTTTACGTGTCTCGTAGAATGCGAGATATTTAGATCGTCAGATCTTTCTTTAGCCTCAGTTTGTACGTGACAAACAACAGTGTCTCCGTTATGAGGACTGATCACACGGACGCACGTACACTTAGCAAAGTTTTCATGCAGTATGTTATTTCGTCTTCTTTTAACCAAAAGCGGGACTTAGCGAATTTTTTTAATTTGCTGTGAAATTTTACGAAAATCGCCCGCGTTGCGTTTTCGTGCGGACAGACGGATGGACGTGTCCATTCCCTATGCGAATGCACCTAATGAAACTTAAAAAAAAAAAAAGTACTGGACTCGCTGACTTTTGTGAACACAGCAGACAGTACAGGTCCTATAAATGACAGGAAATATGCAGGATTAGCTGAGTGACTATCATCTTTTCGTAGCACCTCTGCTGCATGGAGTTTTCACGCTATGTGGCCCAGCAGTTTTTTTTTTGGGGGGGGGGACTCGGCCCTTTTAAGCGCAATGATTACTGTTTTCATCCTGCTTTAATATTAATAGCTGCACCTTACCGCATTGTGTGTGTGATTGTGCGTGAGTGTACTGTGTGGTTCTCGGAAGTGACTGCACAAAATTCATTAAGCGGTTGCTGTGTCTAACGGAGGAGCATTGTGTTTTATGTGGTGTAGGATCTTTACATTCTAATATTAATTCATGTGTAAATTAATGTGAACAGATGGTTTATCTGGGTTTGTAGTTCGGTATATGACCCATGACACTTTTGTCTTCTTTGGCGGCCCCCCCCCCCTTTCCCTCCGGTTCCACATCTCTGCTTTTGTCCGGGTCGTTGAATGTAATAGTTAGGCACTCTGAAAAATGATTAATGTTTCTGTGAGGCTACTTTCTCCTTATAAAGAATGTGGAAGCTAGGAAAGGAAGTAAGCTTGTTACATTACATCGACTTTTTTACTTACACCGAGGGACGTTGTGTAATAGGGTGAAGTCGATCTATCAGTCAAAAAAACTCGGATTGGTTCAACTTCTCCAGACAAGGAAGGACGTGGGCAAGAACACGAAGGAGGCTCTAAAGGTGGTGTTTAATGAGTCGCAGGAAAATCGAGTCCGTAGTAGGAAGCAGTCCAATAGAGACTTCTAGAGGCTGGTCGGAAAGCACAGAAGCCACCTAAGAAACTATTTTTTTTGATCAGGAAGTACAAAAATTGGACCGTCGCAGAGTAGATGAAAATATATTTCCTGGTTGTGTTTCTTACAACAAGGGTTTCAGTCATGAGGCCGTCAACCCCCGCAGCACAATAGCAGATAACGTCCGAAAACGGAGATGTACTGGGGCTTTCATTAAATTATCGTGTTGCGGGTGGCAAGAGATTTTTTTTGAGACCGTAACCCTGTTCGAAGCCTGTGCACTGTTTGCAAGGATGGGTTAACCCTTATCCTGCTAACGTGGAGAATAGGGTGAGCTAATAATGCCAGCAAATGGCAGATGGGATTTAACTCGGTGTTTAAAAGGATAAGGAAAGTGTACATTACAACAAAAAATGAGCATTGTTTTGTGCTCAAAAAATTAAACTTGTAAAGGACTTTTGGGCTCGGTAACCTATAAAAGCCAGGGAGGTTATATGAAGTACTAAATAAGACAAATCCAAGGCAATAAATTTATGTTTAGGGGAGGCCATCATGGCGCCAAAAAAGGCTAGCTGCGGTTCACTTTATGTGAAAAGGGATATGGGTCGAAATAGTAAGGGCTGGAAGCAAAAGACAGTCGTCTCGCTTAAGTTTGTAGTTCAGTGCTTGTCATTGGGTATCACGGGAATGAGAGTGCCCCATTTTTTTTAATTCGTAACGAGTTTTTGACACTAGTTAACCAAAATTATATTGGCTTTAAGACATATGAAACGTTAAATCTAAGCGTGTGCCAAGTTTATCTATCCGCAGCACTCCCCGTGCCCTGCATTACTACAACAATCGCCTCGTTACCGTCGCAGCAAAAGGAACCTGGAAACGGCGACATAAATTCGCCAGTGTTTTAGATGGAACTTTGGACGAGTATTCATATGGTGTGTTTGAAGCCGGTTTGGCCTAAATGCGACCACGCATATTCAAAACGTGTAATCAGTGGCCTGGCAGCAGGTCCGACCCGTTCATTCACCCTAAAGAGAGTACAACGCTGCGAATGCGGCTTAAGCGCTTTTGTCATCCTGGGCAATAGGCAGATGAACAATTATCCAAACTGATGGAAGTCACTGTTCTGTTGCTTGTTATGTCCAGAAACCTTTAAAGCCTAGTGGTTAGTGTGTGTACCCCCAGGTTTAACATACAAAAATTCTTCGTACTGATTACACTGTGTGTTTATGTGTTTTGTGTGGTTGTCATGAAAAAATGGTGCTTATTTCTCTGTACAGCATTAACTGGCTGGGTTTTACAATCGAGATGTCGTGCTTGCTGCGCTGCTGGAACAATCCATAAATACGGTTGAGGTTAGTCTTAGGGGGACAACCCTGCAAGGTTGTATTATCCGGCCCGATGACAGGTTTACCACATTCTGGGGCACGCGGTGGCGCAGTTTGTTGAGGCACTGTGGTACAAGCCGGAAGGTTGCGGTTTCGATTCCCGATGGTGTCAGTGGAATTTTTCCTTTGACATAATCCTTCCTTGCCGCGCTGTGGCCCTGGGGTTGACTCAGCCTGTAACAGAAACGAGTTAAGGCGACCGGTGCGTAGGGCTGACCTTACCACCTTCATTTGCCGCCTGTTTTGAAATCTGGGAACCTCAACCTCCTGGAACCCTCAAGGCCTACACCAGGCGTGCAATGGGATTGCTTTACCTCTTTTATACCACATTCTGTGGTTTTTACTCCTGTGGCCCGCGAACCAGCCAACAACGAGGGTTGTGGCCCGTTTCCAGAAACGCTGGACATCCATGGTTGTAGTGTTCGTCTTCAAAAGTGTTAACTAAAATAGCACGTTGGCCGCACCGTACGGTTGTGCCGCGGCGGAAGCGGTTCATGTCCTGTAGTAGGACACAGCCGCTCTTTGGCGACGTACATTCTGAGCGCGGACGTTGCGCTAGAATGAATAAAATGTCGATATTCTTGATTGTAGTTGTACATATTTGTGGTTCTTCGTGTGGGAGTTGTCTGATGTAACCTTTTCGCACAGTTGCTCTGTGTAATTGCTGACTGCATGCTCAGCGTAGTTGTATTTATCAAGATGCCAAATTTTTCGTGCCTAGTTTCATTGGTTCTTTGAGTGTCGCCTTAAACCCAGCCGTACATGGAACTCTTGGTAGAACTTGTATTAACCGTCGTTTTACGAACCTTGCTCCCACCAAATAAGTTCACATATTTTCATGTTAATTGTTGTATGGAATTGAGACGTGCAACATTGTGGTGGCATCCTTTGGCAGGAAAGTTAATACGAAATTCCTTGGTTAAGCAAACGGTTGAAAAAGTACTCTTACACGAGCGTCTTCCTCGCAGCCAATTTTTTCTTTTCGTAATTTGTATTCAAAGTATTTACTTAACGATACATGCAACAGCAGAGTTTATTTCCCAATCACAGGTAAGCATTTACCACACATCGTGAATAAAAGTTAACGTAAGGTAATAATTCTATAAGGATATAGCAGTCGTAACACAACTATATTATCAGGTGTACATATAATTTATCAACATCAGCTACATGTTTCGGCCATTGCTGTTGTGGCCATCGTCAGGTTGGATACAATTTTTATCAGAGAAGCTATATAGATTCTCTGATAAAAATTTTATCCAACTTGACGATGGCCACAGCAACAATGGCCGAAACATATAGTTGATAAATTATATATACACCTGATAATATAGTTGTGTTACGACTGCTATATCCTTATGGAATTATTATCTTAGGTTCTAACAAACACAACGGGGATAACGCGCCTCTAAGAAGTTAACGTATCACAAAAATACATCGCGCAGCTTCGTCTTGACCAGTCGCTGCATGCGACCCAGGCAATCTGATGTACTGTTTCAGTGATTCAGCCTGACGCTGCACGGCTGACTGCAATGGCGGAATCATAGTTACCTTGACTGGGCCAAACCGAACGATTAGTCGCTTGTAAATCATCACAAAACAACTGCAAGATTGCCCATGCGCCGTCTGTTGTAGTGTCTATTGACGACTTAACGGAAATTGTATGGCATTTCATATCGAAGAAAACCAAATAATTGACACTGAATATATTATATATCGTAATTATCTCGTTACAGTATCAAATTTCTGGAATAAAATAACGTAATTAAGTTTGATGGCGTATGTCATATAACATTTACATGAACAGCCTCAAAACGTATGGGGGGGGGGGAGCTTCCAAGTGAAGATCGAACATAGTGGATTATAGTTCTCGGTCAATTAAGGAACGGCTTAGATATTCGTATGTTTAAGTGAGGGACACCCTTACATGCTAGAAACCCAGTTTTCTTGCAGCAGTAATGTATACATTGGTAGATATGGTTCGTTACTCTGAAAGTGGGTTTATTGGGGTTTTTGTTGTTTCATTGATATGTTTTAGTGCGTACATCGGAATTAATGGCGACGTAGCATCGCGTCCGTTATTTTGTGTGTGCACGTCATGTGAGCGGGCGATCGATAGTCTAGTTCGGGCGGAAGCCACAAAAACCGCTGCCTCGAGCGATAAATATCGAAACTTGGGAACGTTACAATTTGCTTTGTCGAATTCCGACCAGACCAGTTGGTGGGTTGGCTATAAACGGGATCTCCCGCCCCTCCTTCTCAGTGCCACGGAAGGGTTGATGGAAGGCGTGTTCACGTAACCTTTGTTGCCGTGGAAAAGCAATAATATGTGTGTAATCTTGCCTTAGTTAACCGGCATGCAAATCGCATCTTTCCTGCGCCGATTATATTGTCATCTGTGGCCTGTCTGGCTTTACCGTGTTTTTTCCATATCACATAAGCGGCACCATTTTCCGGGTGGGGGGGATTATTCAGATCCGGCTTAAAATGCGTATTTTTGTTTTACCTGCGACTTTCCTTCTGAAACGTTTTTAATTCTAAGAAGAATTCAGCTAGATATACATTTACATACGTCTTCGTGTAAAGTATCCGTTATTCTTGTCAGATGATGATGAAAGTTGAATTTTCTTGACAGATTTTCGAGAGAAAAAAATCTTCCAAATTACATGAAAATCCGTCTAGTTGGAGCCGAACTGTTCCATGCGGACGGACATGAAATTAGTAGTCGCTTTTCGCCATTTTGCGAACGCGCCGAAAAATCACATGGCGTGAAGTGTCCTTCGATTGCTAATGGAAAAGAAGGCTGCTTGGAAAGGGGAGTAGTAGTTGCCGAATAAGCCCTCGCGGAAGATCGGGAAGGGAACTTACACCACAGCTTAGAGTGGGCGGAGGGCCAGCTGTATTTAAATGGAAGAAACTACCGTGTTATGAAATGTGGGTGGAATGAAGTGGGACTCTTGTAATGTTGTAATAAGACTTCGGGTTCCATAAAACACTGGCCATGCCCTTGACTATCGTAACGACAGTGACCTCAAGGAGGATTCTTGCTCCGTGAGTCACGCAGTCAGAATCATTCACATTGTTCAGTAGTTAGGTTTGTGTTGTCACATGTTTGATGCTTCAAGTTACGTCTTACATGCAAATTGCAAACATGAATGATATAAGCGACTACGTTACAGGCTGGACAGCCGGGAAACGTGGTTTGTTAACAG
>Ga0123352_10005580_pt1 | contig 18989 bp, 11 predicted proteins | sample TergutLab28metaG_FD_89700 | JGI IMG/M metagenome (GOLD analysis project Ga0123352, IMG submission 89700) | Labiotermes labralis P1 segment gut microbial communities from Petit-Saut dam, French Guiana - Lab288 P1 | ecosystem: Host-associated > Arthropoda: Insects > Digestive system > Gut ... | reverse complement strand
CGCGCCTCATCGTGCACGTTCTCTCGTCCTTCATTGAACATCCGAACCCATTCCCTAACCATGCCATCACTCATCGCATTGTCACCATACACTTGACAGATCTGGTGATGAATCTCACTTGGTATCACATTCCCAGCGTTCAGAAAACGAATTACAGACTGTATTTCACAGTCGGCGACCCCTTCAGTTGTCTTAATCATGTTCAACGCACAGGAACAAACATAAACATAACACGAATTTCATGAAATGGCGTCTGTGGCTTCTCAGTTGATAGAGGAAGTCACTGCACATGCGCATATCGATTGTCTCGAGGATGCGCGAGCGATATGCGCAGACGGTACTTTACTTTCCGAATAACCTACGTACATACATACGTACTTACGTAGTACGTACATGCATGTATGCATACATACATACATACATGCATACATACGTACGTACATACATACATATATACATGAGAGACTTCATTTACACTTGTACAGTTTGTTTTTTTAATTCGAGCGTCTCTGTGAAGCTAAGTTCGTAAACGTCACCGTTCACCTCTCTCACTGCTTGCGCGCTAGGTTGTGGCCTGGCGGTGGGGGGCTTTTTGGTGCGAGTGGCGGATGTGGTTTGTATGTTACTACGAAATTGGAATATAATATGTGAAATGTAATTTTAAAAGAATTCCAGTACCGTCTTACCCGCACCGTTTATGAAGCTGTCATATCGGGTACCGTATTTACCAGAGCCCGCCTCCGGTCGCGAGAGCTTAGTTGAATTCAGTTCACATTCTTATGCGCTATTTATTTGGAGTCATTTTCTGCCTACATCCATTCAGGGCTTTATTGAACGGCGAACGATGTTTTGCAGGCTGATTATGTAGGATAACTGCCAGATTAAATGCTGGATGCAGCATTGAACACAGTGCGTGGATCACTCTGCGTGGGCAAGCCATGTTTATAGAAAGTTGCTTTGTTCACAGTATATGTAAGAGGAATGAAAATGAAAAGCGGCTGTTTGTGGATTTGTGTCTAAATAACCATATCTCTTTATTCTGTGCACGCATTGTGCAGTTGATTGCGGTATGTGCAACCTACGCACCTTGCCTGCAGATGGATTGAAGGCGGTATGAGATGTTTTTTGTAGTTGGATTTGAAATTTACAATTTTTCTACGAACATGGATTTATTGGAGCTTGTGCTGTTCGTTTCTTCTTTCTCATGTCTGGTTTTAAATCATGCATGCGAATTTTAGTTGTCTGCTTCTATGCTTGAATTGGAAATGCATACAACTGTTCAATTGTCGTGATCATAGTTAACCGTTTAAAGCCTACTGGTTGCATGATGCACCACCAGTTTAACATTCAACAAATGTACGTTCTGCCCACGCTGTATTTATGTGTTATGTATTTATCTGAGAACAAACAGTGACTTGTGCCACTTGCAGCATAAACTGATTGGTCTTTATAACCGAGATGAAAAGTGTTTACTGAGCGGTACGGGCTGGGTCTTTAAATATAGCAGTCTGCGCTTCGTCTTTATAGGGTTAAATACGCGAAGTGTGCGTCGCATTTTAGACGGGTTATGTGTGACTTAACGTTATTCGTGGTAACTGAGAACACCGATCGTTTAGAATCTTGACGAAGGTTAATCGTAATTCACCAGTACGTTCTTGCAATGGTTGTTAGCCATTATGTTTCATGTCTTTGCGACATCAACGCATTCAACATATCACTTCCCCAAATAGCCTTTAAATGAAGTGGATCCTTTAATTAGGATCTTGGATGTTTACGACTGGCGATCATTGCCCGTTTATTTATTTCGTGATGTCCTGTTTGTTTCGTTTCATGGCAGAGTGGTGTATTTGTCGTTGGCTGCGGAACATAAAAGCTCTTAGAAATGTTCATGTTGCCTGTACATGTTGGAAGGATGGTCAGTCGTGAGAGGAATAGTTAAACATTTTGTTCCGTGTATATAACATGGAACTTAGTTTTGTTCTAATTCACATAGTAGCCGTAGTACGTGCCTAGCACTGAACAATACAGCATCAACTCTACGGTCTATCCGGTCTTTCATCAGGACATGTGGCAGGTGAAGAAGGGGGAAGGGATTTGTCCTAAGGTACGTATCACAACCGTAGGATCGGTTACAGCCTCCACAAACTTCCCAGCGCATGCATTTCGTGTTTCATGTAGTAACAGCATTTTCGTTCTTGTTAGTCACCCTTTGTGAGTTTTCAGGATTTAGTTCACTAGTTAGAGGCTCTGGGTTTCCAGTTCTCACACTTTGCCTCGTGTTTAAACTGTAACTTCATCAGGAAAGGTGTAAGCCTTCTGGTTTACCTGCAGGTTATTAATGAGATGGCACATACGCTGTAGAGTGACAGTTGTTGCACTCGCATTGAAGTATTCGATTTTAATACACGAAGGAGAGGTGTTTATCTAAAGTGTGATTAGTTTCGTTATGTCTGTGGTTATGGTGAGGCGTGTCATGAATAAGCTTCTGAAGTGCTTGGGTCTGCGGCTGCTGTACGATCGTATTTGACTTAATAACTTGACACTGTGGTACCGCAGACGTTGTCGTAGGAAGGGTAATATGTAATTGGAGGTGTCTTGCACGAAATGCAATTTGAGAGTTCGAAATATTTCACAACTTGCTTTCCTGTATTAGAATTATGTTCTGTTGTAAATTTTGTAATTTGTGGTCTTGTGGTGGGGCGATCGCCGAATGATGACAGTTCTTTAGAAGCAAGTGGTCGTGGCCTGGTTGAGGTAATGCACGGGCATTTGCCTGGAGAGAATGAGGAAAGACACGAAAATAGACGAGGACATCCGGTATTCCGGCCGAGTTTCGAACGTGGAACCTCCTGAATTCAAATGAAGAGCGTTGCGACGTGATCCGTGCAGTTGGTCATATTCTGTGTGTCTTTGGTTTAGGTCAGCGTGTTGTTGGTTCTTCGTAATTGTGCGTAGATTGTCTAAGTCTTCATATATTACGCTGTATTCAGTCAGTGCATTATTTGCTTGTTTTCGTCGAAGCCTCTGTCGTCCTCGTAATTTCTCTTAACGACTTTCGGTAGTGAAAATAAGCCAGCTTCATTCCGGCGTTTAGTGCCACCATTTACAGCAGTATCGTAGAAATAAATAAGTTTCAAAGGAAAGATATAAGCCGTGTGTATTTTCCTCCTTCTGACATGGGTTGTAATAGTACGTGGAATGCGTATTGTCCTCGTCGGAGTGTTATTAGCTGTAAAGTAGCACCAGATATTGGATATGTGTTGACCATAGCGCCTGAGTATATATTGATATATCTATTGTTATGGAAACTGTTACATGCAGTAAGGAAGCTGCTAATTCATGCAGCTTCGGTCTGATTATGTGTCTCGTACTAGCGACCCTTTACATTCAACTTACACCGGCTGGTTCCTCCATAAAAGGAAAAGTTCAACCGTGTTTTCAATAACAAGTTGTTGCTGCGTATAGCGTTACGTGTAGGTCGGTATAATTAAATTAGAGCGAAATTGGAAAGCGAAACCTCTGCAATTTTCTAGAAAGGACGAGGAAAATCATTAAAATCTCCACGGCTACTTCAGGACGACCGAATTGACTGGGGTGCTGTGGCGATGATACACATTTTACGATTTGTTGTATTGCAGTTAGTGCGGGTTGCTGTATGAACAGTTATAAAGTTGGTCGTTAATGTTCACAGTGGATGAATTGATGATTTTTGAAAATCTTACAGGGCCGTCCCTTTGGTCGAGCGGTCTAAGGCGTAGGTCTGCGGCCGGTCGCTTATTGGGATTGCGGTTTCGAGTCCTGCCGTGGACATGGAAGTCTGTCTATCGCGAGTGTTGTGTGGTGGCACGTAGGGAGATGTCTGCGACGGGCCGACCCCTCATGCAGAGATGTCCTACCGAGTGTTGCATGCGTGTGTCCTCGAGTGCGTTCAGGGGCAAAAATAAACATACTGAGTAGGTGGAAGAGGTCAGACTAAGAGGGAAGAATGAAAATTCTATTGTGTCACTCGAATGTAATGTAAACCTACCTTTCTGAGAACAGGAAGGCACTGCCGCTAAACGTGAATATGAAGATGTGACAGTGCTATGGAGTGGAAGAGTACACACAGATAATGAAGGGATGACAAATAGACCAGATATAAGTAAAGACAAAAAGGAGGAAAGCATGCGTACTGATAGATGTGGTATTGTCGGCGTACATAAATGTTACGCAAAAGAAAGCAGAGAAGAAACTTGTCAAGAGTTTATGTATAGAGATACAATGAATGTGGAGCGTGAAATGCATTATTGTACCGGTAGTAATTGGATACACCGGAATGGTATCAAAATGTTTAAAGAAAAATTGGGAAGCCATAACAGGAAAACATTCATTGGATTCAGAAAAAAAGACTGCTTTATTAGGAACATCACATCATACGGAAATGACTGCAGCCTGAGCGGTGGGAATCGCTTTTGGTTCAAGAGAAGTACCGGGAGAGGATGGTCTGTGACAAGAGCAAAGTAATAATAATATTAATATAAAATAGAAAGATCTCATAATAGAAATTCACTGCATGTGGAATGTGAAAGCAAAAGTGATACCACTTATAATAGAGGCGCCTGGAACCATTTCAGAATAACTCAGGCAATACCTGAGCAACATACCAGGAAAGCTCGAAATTAAGGAATTGCAACCAAAAAAAAAGTGTTGGGCACTGCACGCATACTGTGGAAGGTGCTAATGTAAGAGTACAAAGTTTATTTCACTGGCGAAATAACATTACATGTAGCACAGATAGTAAATACAGAACAGCTGTAACACTATATACCCTAGAAACATGGTTTGTTTCAAGCATATAATTATAAATACCCTGCATAAAGGTGATAACAAGGATAATAATAAAATAACAACAACCACCTCCACCAGCAAAGTCTCAGAGGAAAGCTACATTACTGCATGCTCTTCCTTAATGTGTAAGTTGGTGAAAGATGGTACATTTGTCAGATCCAGACGAAATCTTGTGCACTCCGTCCCAGAAAGTGCGTTCGAAATTTACTCGGATAGTTGTCCACTGCAACAAAGCAAAAGTTAGGCAGTGCTTCCGACCCTTTTTCCTATCCAAAAATCGAAAAAGGCCTTTTAGTTCGCCATGAATTACGCGTGTCCTCGCGTTCCAGCTTTTGAACAACTGGACCTGTATTCACAAAACTTGGTACGTGTTAACAATGGGGAACATTATGACGCCGAACTAGCTAATTTTCGATTCCCGGTAATAATATCATGATGCAAGTGCGAACATGGAGTGTGGGGAGCGAAACTTATACCAGCTGTTTATAAAACTTAATGTATCCGCGGTAATAGTTGATGAAAAGCTGCGCTTCCGTAAAGTAGTATTTCTGCAAAATAGAATGATGAGGCCGTACATACCACACTGTGAAGGCGTATGAGGGTTTGAAGGTTCTGGTTCACACATTCGTAACTTTTGAATAGGCGGAGATAAGTTGTCGTTTTAATGTTGAGACGGACTTTTCCCGGGGAGAGAGTTGCCGGTACATTGTGTTTGATGAGGCTGATTAGGCCGCATTGCCAGTGTTTGCGCTGTGGACAAGACAAGTAATTTGTTTTTGACAAAAATAAAATAAAACAAGAATGATGACACTGATATATCCGTGTTCAGGTCTAGAAGTATATGCAGCAGGAAATGGGCTTCATGGTCTATATTCTGCTCCGAATTCCTGGTTCTGGTTGGTTGTGTGGTTTGTCTAGAATAGTGCCTATTAAAACGGTGGTGCACGAAGAAATATGGGAATTACTTTTTTCAATAATTGAAATTTAGAAACCTTTATTCACTATTAAAATTGTTTTAAACGTGTTGAAATGTAGGGGAAAACAAAAAGTACATGCCGAGATACTCTTTCGTTTTTCGAATAAAAATACAGACTCTCCTCTGTCGTCTAATCGCGTTAAATTAGAAATATAGCAGGTTTGAAATTTGAGGTCTCCACAGTGTTGTTGTTTCGGTGGTTTGAAGTCTTCGGATATGCCAACCGACGAAACATCACCGAAGAGCAGTATCGTGAAAGTAGGCATTAATATTTGCAGTGCCGAGACGTACGTGTACATGTTTTTCTTTATTGCGACCGCGGTACGCCAGATAAAAGTTTTAAAAGGGGCGATGTTGTATATAGGCGTGGAGTTTTGAATTTGACAGTCGTACCATGTAGCATTGTGGGGTCAGCTGTTCATGTGTCGATTTGTGTGTCCAGTAGACCTCTTGAAAAATGTCGCAGTACGGTGCGATAGGTGAGAATTTGTCTGGGATCGTTACAGGTCCCCTTCTTCCTGACAACGTGAAAATTGGACGCTCAAACTTACTGGTTTGATACTCTCCGGCATCTTGCTACGTCTGTTTGTGCTGCAAGCAACATCGTCGCACGGAAGGTGACGGCGGTGTCGTCGTGTCTTCTGTACTGCGATTCATTTAAAATGTTGATTTCTTGTCTTTCCGTGGGAGAATGAAAGATGTAGAGTTGATCAGTGTACGGACCAGCCGAATGCAGCCAGTGGGATACTGACTATCATCTAAAGTATAGAGTAAATCCACCTAATGTGGTGAAGTGTTTGTTCTTAGGTCACACAGATAGTACAGTTTTTTTATAAGCAAGCAACTTTTAATGCACTTTGAAGCCCACCAGTTCTTCATTAAGCTCAGTGGTTATTGTTTCACGACGAGCATTATAGAGATAATACCAATTGTACGAAATATCATAAATCGACACCTAATATGCGGTGGCTCCTATTATGGAGTACCAGGGTTTTTTCACACTAAGAGCAAGAAAACAATTTACGGAGGTCAGAAATTGAAGTTTTATTTATTAATATTTCCAGATAGGGTGTTTATAATATTTAGCGGCCACCATAAAAAGTGTCCGTCATTTCTGACACCTGTCGCGCACAAAGGCCCTTTTTCCGATAGTTCCCCCATACACTGCATGCCCACTTTAGACATTTTTGGCATCGTGCCTATTCTTCATCATCGTGGTTTTCAGAGAACAGACCTGTACAGTATAAACATTCGGCATCAGCTTCATCCTCGCTTTCTTTCCCCCATCCATCTTTTTCTTCAGAGCATGAGGAAACTTGTCTTCACCGCGGGTTTGTTATGCCTACTTTTTTCACCGGGAAGGGGTCGTCTTGGCTGTTTTCCTTTTGCCGCTTACTGTGTTTCTCGTAAAGAACCTTAGACAGTATGAATAAGAAACTAACTAGATGTCACGCTTGTGTTATCCTTTATTTCTCCTTTACAAGTTGCTCAACATGTTTCGGGCAACTATGTGCTCATCTTCAGGAGCTGACGACTGCGTAGTGTTATCGCTACGTGTTGGTGTTGTGCTGTAACAGTGAGTGGTATTATCCAGATGTGCCTAACTGTGTGGGTCGATATGTTCTATGTTTGTCTGGTTTATGTTAAATCTAGTGTGAGCAGGCTGTGTGTGGTTATGTAGGATGTTGTGGGTGGTGGTCTCATTGTTGTATGATGTCTGCTTACACACCGAACCACACCTACATACAACAATGAGACCACCGCCCACAACATCCTACATAACCACACACAGCCCGCTCACGCTAGGTTTAACATAAACCAGACAAACATAGAACATATCGACCCACACAGACACATCTGGATAATACCACTCATTGTTACAGCACAACACCAACACGTGGCGATAACACTACGCAGTCGTCAGCTCCTGAAGATGGGCACATGGTTGCCCGAAACATGTTGAGCAACTTATAAAGGAGAAATAAAGGATAACACGAAAGTGACATCTAGTTGGTTTCTTATCCATACTGGATTACGATGCACGGTCATCCACATATCAGATTTACAACCTTACGACAGTTCAGTTTCTTACCTGTTGGTAGACTGCACCCCTCTTTTCTTTTCCAATTTCGCCTTGTGTGGAGAGATGTTTGATCTTCGCTGAACCAGGTCTAGAAAATCTAACATCACTTGTTCCCTGTTATAAATTGAAGGCAGTGAACTCAGACTTGCAGCCTTCACTATTGTACATGATGAAGCTGCCTGTGTAGCTAAGTGGATGGTGCTGGTTTACGAGAGAAGACAGTGGGAAAATCGCAGGTGGAACTGTACATCGATTGGAAGAATCGGCTTCGTTTCATTGAAGATCACCGAACTCTGTGGTCTGCGTGACTGGTTGTATGTTACAACGCACAGTTGGTTCATGTCGACTGGCCAGAATCTCCCAATACGGGGTACCGCATATTAGGAGTTCGCCGTATTGGAATTCACCGATAAACGGTAGGTATGCCTCATTGTAAAATCGCATATATGAAATGCCATATAAATCGTAACTAGTTAACTATCAAAACAGTCGCTGAGTTGAAATCACTAAATTTGAGCAATGGAGAAGGGTAGGAAGATCCGCTGTCCAAAGCTTTGAGGAGCACGAAAACAAATCAGAGCTCTTAACTAGAACAATCTTAATCCGAAAATCCAGTCTTTCCTACAATCTGCGATACTAGGCACCTGCTAGAAGGTCACATACTCAACAATGTATGGCGGATAACCACAGGGAAGATACAGAGGTACCCCACATCAGAACGACCGTCATATTAGGGCAGTCATCAGGAACGAAGTCCATGTTAAAACAAAGTGGTGAATCGTGTGTGGGGAAATAATATGAGTAGATTTTTGTTCTGTGAATCATAGGCAAGACATTAATTTGATTTCCCGTTACCCGCCACACGTTGTCGGAGAAGTTGCTGCCACTTCACGACGTGGATGCCATGCGCCAAGCCGATAACTGCAATATCCGGAATGGGCCAAGTTCCTAACTCGCTATTTTCCACGTTACCGTGAGTTCTTTAAATCTTAAAAACCTTCAGAATCTGCTGCGTTAGAATAATTCGCGTGTGTGCTTCTCATCCTGGCTGGAATCGAATCAGAAATTGATCTTAGCTGCCGAAATGCAGTAGTGTTTCTGTAATACTGTGCCACCATAGTGTAAACATAAGAGTTGCAATGAGTTGTATGCGTTCGTAAACATACCACCATAAGTGTATCGCTGCGTTTATTCCTTCATTTGTTGTTAAAGAGGTGGACATCCTGAACAGTTTTCCAGTGAAAGAGGAAGTAACGGGTTAGCTCTATAAGTTTAAGCCCTTTGTAGCTGTTAGGTAGACTTCTTAGACGATAAAATATGTCGAGTTTACGTTAGAAGACTTAACCACGTTGGCTAATTTCTGCAACCACATAACTGAACGCTTTAAACTCACATTTCAGTCCGTCCCCGCCCCTGTCCCTCCCGCGCTTGCGGCAGCCTAAATAATAATAATAATGTAATGGCGCGTTCTTTGAATCCTTCTTTTCTTGGGATACCTATCTTTTACAGGAGCAAGAAGAGCTCTTTTGTTTTTTAACGACCAGTATACAGTCTGGACGACGGAGGAATTAGAGTTCGACTCCTGGAATAGGAAAAGCACGTACGAGTATGTAATGGGTGCCGGGGCTTCCTTCGTCCCACACTGCCCATTGCCGTCATCAAGAATGCGTGGATCTGTAACACAATCAGTCATGCATCTTCATGTATTTGTGCATGTTTCAACGCAGGCTCATCTGTACGTCTGTGTTAATAGAGTAAGTCCTGTTTTAACTTTGGAAGGGGGGATGGGGGGGGGGGGAGGTACGTTCCTCTAAATCCTACCGCGGAGCGAAAGAACATAGAATGGACCTGCCCCCTTCAGAACTAGTACATTTTCTCGAGAAGACAGTGTTGAGTCCCAGGAAGTTTAATAAAATCTTTGGTTACGATGATCTCGTCAGGCCTAAAACTAAACAGCGTTATTTGGGGCGTTGTGGAAGGTGAACTGCGTGCGTTTTATTGGCAGTAATGTTGTGTTTTATATTTATCTTGAATGCTGTTTATAGTACTTATAGTATTCATAGTCTAATTTTAATATTTTATTTTTATTGGTCGCATAGGTCAATGATAAATAATCAATGTACCAGCCATTAGGAAAATAAAATAATGCTTTGGTGTACGTTGGAGTTCGGAGCGTAATTTGAAATTGGAGAAAATGAGAAGTCGCATTGTTGATAGTGAAATTATTTTCCTGTTTTCGTTCACCTTTGTATTTTGGTTTCCCTTGTCGGTCACCTAGTCTCAGATTTGTGTACCGATCTGTATAGGTATTGTCGTGACAGGTAACCGACCGGATTAGGCTTTGATGGCATTTCCGCAGTACCTCTCAACATGTCTAGTCTCCGAAGCTGGGTCGACACCGTTAGACGTGTTGAGAGCAACCCAGTTCTCTTGCGTAAACTCCGAAAGATTGTTCTGTGCATGTGGATGTGGAAAATTCAGAGCCGCTAGTTCCTGCCTGGACGGGGCGGAAACCTGTCCGTTGGCCGCGGAGTGAGCAGCGAGTGAAGTGCAGTTCAGTCCATGGCTGTGTGCTAGTTGGCTGCCAGTCGAGTCGCGACCAGTGAGGCGGTTGCATGGGTGTACGGAGCGCCCGAGCCAAACATCTCGCTACACCGCGGCCCGTCTGTTGTTTGCCTACCTGCGTGGAAGTGATGATTCGAGTGGATCAGCTTTGCTGAAGTGACCGCTACGAATGTTATTTTGCTTGTTAACTGATCAGCTGTGGGAAATGTACATACATTGTTGGAGCTCGTGCTCCCAAAACAAAGGACTTGGGTGGTGAAATGTGACTTTGAGGGTGGGGCTTTTTTAATGTTGTGAATGTGGCGTGTTGCTTCTGGAGGGCGTTTCTATTGTATCAGGAGTGTGTGCGGAAGACTGCATAGTTAATTGCGATATGAAGAAAACATACGCACATAATTGTGACCATATAAAATTGTAAGCTGCGAGGGTTGAAGCTCGGGGGTGGAGAGAACAACCTGATCCCCCTTTTTAGGAGCAAGTTGCAGTCTACTGGGCAGTAGAACAATAATGGAATTAAGAATCCTAGTATTCAATAAGACTGTACAGTCGTTCGTAACATTACGTGTGGCCTGTCCGGGGATATGTGAGATAAACATATAATACATACCTGTCGAAGTAATTCGCCATACGACTTTCTCGATGAATCATTTTTCACCAGCTTCTGTGCCGCGATCTTCTTAGAGTTCCGAACTGTTTCCTTGCTGTTGTAAATGTGTTTTAAATTTAATTCCAAAATACAGTCAATCCAAAGAATCGTAGTGCCTTCTAACAGTAGCAGAATTATGCTTATTGATTTTAAGTAATTAAGTGCCTATTATTTTCAGTATTCAAAAATTCATACCAAAGATAAAACTTGTGCCTTCCCTGAATAGGGTAGAAATCATATTGTTGGTGTGTTCTGGTAAGAAGGTTTGTCATCGCGTGATATTTTTTTAAGTGTAGATTTTTGAGCGGAGGTAAAATGTGTATGCGTCGCGATTGAACATTCCTGTGTTGGCTAATCATGGTTGTGCTGGAGACGGCTACCCCAACCTCGGCCATCGGTCTTGTTGACCCACTGGATTCCTACAGTAATCGAACATCCATGAAACTTTTACCAAAGAGGTTCATAAATATACATCAATGGCTTGGACCAATATGCGCCAAACAACTGAAGGAGACCCTGGTAAGTTCTGTCATACTATATTGATGACCATCATGCAGTTCGAAAATGGGAACCTCCCTTTCTTCGAGGGCCACGGGAATCGACGTGTAGTGTGGGCGCAGGATATTGCAGTATGAAGCTTCTAGTGCTTTTATTTGCGAGTTGGTGATTGCCAGAAGGTGTGTGTTCATGTCGGTTCCGTTTTCGGCTACACTGTACCGAATCATTGTAAACTTAAGGCCGTCTTTTCCATAGCAAAGTACATGGCATGTCGGTAATTGTGCAGTTCTGTCTCTCTGTTACTCTTGTGCCTGTATGTATGAATGCAAATCCTGATGTGATTGCTTGGCGTGGGTAGATGGGTGTGGCACATTTTGTATGTCCATATGGAGTTAGAGCTGTTCAGTTCAACTGAAATGAATTGCAAAACGCACGAGTCAGTTTATATTATTTTTGAAACAGGGCTTCGGCATTCGTCTTGCTCATGGTGGAATTTTAGCTTGTCTTTATAGGAGAGAGGGTTTGTTGCCGACTGAATCATTTTGGAACATCTCGTGCGATGCAGAATTATCCGTGGCTGTTACGTTGCGATGTCTGCCTCGGATTTGCAATACCGCGCAGATGGTCAGACATTAGTTATTTTATACAACTTTTAACCAGATGTTGCCGATTATTGCGATGTATGTTTACCGGACTACACGGCGTCACATCGCAGAAGACATGATAGTCGTGGTACTACCGTAGATCTCGAGTTCTACGTTCGAATCTAGAGCTTCGTTATTGAGGTTGGTAAAGCGTAAGTTTTTGTGAAGGCCATTAGCACTAAGAATACGCAGATTGTATATATGCACGATTTATGAAAATGAACCTTATCGTACGTTACTTTTTCGAGCATTGTATTCGCTTAACCAATCAAATGCACAGTATTATGCATTAATTGGTTTTAATAAACTGATATATTGATCCGAAATGCATCGCAAGAATAACTTCAAAATTCTTCGACCTCAAGTTTTGATAAGGGCCAGTGTTGATGATTTTTAAGTTCCTTCCTTTGTCCGGCATTGTTGAGCTCGAAATTTGTTCAGTGTTGCAGCAGGTTGATATGGGCACCAAGCTTTATGTGAAACGGGGGTAGTATGTACATGTTTGAGTAACCTAAAGACTGCGTGTTTGCTAACTGAGGAATCTTTGTTCATTGTCGTGTACGTTCCAGGGATGTTTTGGAAACGACCGAGTTAGGGCCTGAGTCCCACGCAGCCTCTTATTAACTGCATACCATTGACCCTTTTCCCCGGGGGTAAAGCGGCCGGGCCTTGAAGCTGACCCCTTACGTCAGTGTAGTGCCCGGATTAAAGTGTGGCCTGTACCTTCACTTGCCACATGTATCCTCAGTGGTGTGACCAGGGCAGTTTTCCTAAATTGATGTGTCCGTCATCCGTAAATGTCTTCAAAATCGGGCCACCGACAGTTGCTGCGAAGGAATAAAATTGCACACCAGTCTGAGAGCCTTATGTTGATGTAAGGTGAAGAGGAATTTGGGCAATTATTTTACCTTAAATTCTTAAAATGCAAGCCATCTTCGGGAAGATTGAATGTGGCTGTTCCCGTTCTCTTTCGCTTTCAAGAGGAAGTGAAAGAGAACGGAAATACCCATGTGTGTGTGTATACACACACATTATTAGCCAGTTTAAGTGTTCTTATTCTGCGCCACAGGAAACTGTTTGACCTTATATATTCATTGAAACGTAAGGGACCTGATTTTTTTTATATAAACTACGACGTATATTTTCTGAATTTTCCTCGAATGTAGCTTGTAGCTCTTCCCTTGAGGCCATCGTTAAATGTAAGTTTATTCAGTGCGTATGCAAATTCCTGTCAGTGGTCTCCTTTATCGGCACGCCTGATTGTAGCGCTGTTACTACGATACGGCGGGAACAATAGAACGAAGTGTCCGACCTTAGCACTGTTAGACCTAATTAGAATGTTGTGTATAATGTTATTGTTACGCGTGTTTGTACTGCAGTTACTGTGATACGTTATACGCACATATTTTCTGGAACACCCGATTTCCGTATTTTGCACGCGGCATTTGAAGGAGACCCATTGGCCAACGTTACATTCCTATCTTACGTATGGTTCTAAAGAGTGGCTTAGAAGAACTGCACATGATCAGAACAGGTATGAGAACGCTTATGCACATAGAATCAGGGGCAGGCCTTCGTGTAAACTGATCGTTAAAACCGCCCAGTCTGAACAAAAATTTAAATCGCTGGACAGCTTTCCGTGAGACTCTTCAGTATCAAATTCCATCCAAATTAGTACAGCTGTAGTCCATTTGAAATTTTCGGACGGACAAACATGGCCAGCCTCGTGTTTTGGTGTTGTAGATATGCAAAGAAGGCGTAATGACCGCCCCCTACTGAAGTGCTGTTCCTTCCTATGTCTTTCATCAACTGATGATTTGCACTTCAGTTTACAGCAGTGGTAGTAATTACACCCATTGGTATGAACGCAGATCTCAGGGCCACCTGTGTCCGCTGTACGCCAGATTGTTCTCAGCGTTGTTGATTGTTCGTAGTTAATGGGTGTGTTGTGTTACGCACAAGACCAGTGACGTGATGCCAGCCATAGTGAACGCGGTGTAAAATATTCAGTTCGTTGCCGATGAGGGACTTTGAAGTCAGTGACTGATAACGTACACGCACACATGTTAACATCGCAATACCGTCACGCATTTTGCAGCGTGTTGCGACTCCATACGGCAGTCTGCACGGGTTATTTATCTAGGGGATTTACGCCTCCTACATCCATTAATTCAACCTGTACATACATACGTTACTGTTGCCCCTAAAACACTTTTTACACTTTTACCCCTGCTGGTTATCTTGGGATTTTATATTGCGAGGTCAAGCCGTAACATTTTACCTTTAATATATCTTCACACCAACACAGGTTTGTGTGTCAATAAAATTCATATTTTTATAATTCAGTTATGCTATACAGCGTTGTTTCTCAACCGCCGGGCCGCGGTCCGGTACCGGGCCCTGGCATCAACTATACCGGGCCGCGAGAGATTCTCCTGGAATTGATAACTAATTTAAATATAATTTTATGTTTGTCAACATGCCACACCGTACACATAATTTTACTAATACTCTTTATAATTATGCCATAATTAATTATTAATACTTTAGTTAGTTTAATGTATGAACTTAAAAAAAAACATTGGAAAGGTACTAACGAGTAAATCTGTTGGGACCGGGCCCTCGTCTTATGAAAAAAGAATTTACAGGGCCACGGTCTCACAAAGGTTGAGAAACACTGCTATATCGGAAACGCTGACTACCCCATTGTATTGTATCTTTATTATTATTGTTGTGAACCATTGTCCATTTATTGAACAAGGACTTAACGTAGTTACAAGATGCAGGTTTTCCCAGCATTGGTAATGAAGATTCAGTTCTAATGTATCAAGCAGTCTAAGGACTGCCTGACTCTGAAATGAAAGTACTACGGTCGTTCGAAACGTCGGTGAATTTACCACTTGGCACATATAAAATTAAAAAAAGAACGTGATTATGCCACTAGGACGTAAAGTTACCGCTCGTTACTCGGATGTATTTGCAATAAGTCTCTAGATGTACAATTTGGTAATGTTGTAAGATAATTTTCCGAATGTTGTTTTGGAAGCTCGTAAATTAGCGGTGGCAAATTACACATTGGCATGTAAGAGGTACAGGAATGCTCCAGGCTCATCTTACCTAACTTTATTCATTAAGGTCTGTGCTTCGGACGCGTGAACTGTTAGAACTCTTGATGAATTTATGCATGTAAAATGCCTACAGCCTTGCGCAGGAAAGACTAAACTTACAGAACGGACAACAAAATTCTCCGCTCTCTTACCTCGTTCGCGTTCTGTGAACCTCAGACACGGCCTTCGGGGCCTTGCCGCTGGTGCGTCACCTCTAGCCATATGTTAAATTGAATGTAATTCCAAGTCTGTCCGAAGCGTACGTCAGATTTAATTGAAGTACGTCAGTGCAATAGTTTCTGGAGTGTTTTCGTTTGTCAGCTACTGTATTACATTCTTTGATTTCAAATCGAGAACAGGACATGCACCACGTTCCTCTCATATAGACGTACTAATAACATGTTTTCGGCTGTGATTCATCGAATATACGAATTCTGAAGAGATGTATTATTGAGGAAATGAAACAGCATCACCAAACTAGTCGTTCGTTTGTGTGACCGGTTGGTTTCAAGATTTTTTGGGGCCGATTTTTATTTGGCAGAGTTTATGTTATGGCCGTTTGATAACCGTAATACGTATCTTTAAATATCTTTGTGCTTGCTGCAGATTATGATTCTGGGAATCACATGTTGACTCAGAAAATAAACGATCCTGAAATTCGTCTTAAGTCAGATACGTTTGATTGAAGATCTGAAATAGTATTGGGATGTGAACACGGCTGGGATATAGTACTGTTTGTTCTGATCAAGGCTGTGTGGGAATTTTGTCTTGAATACTTGTGCTGAAAGAGTACGTCTGGTGTAAATAAATGATCTCGAGTTTGTTTCTAACTTTATTTTTCGACTTGTCGTCGTCATCCCTTCCCCGAGTCTCGTTTCGTCGTCATGATTGAACACAGGTTACTTCACTGTTATGGCAGTAGAAGTGACGCTGCTTCTGTGGTTGCACATCGTCGCTGTTACTGTGTGAACATCAAAGAACAAACTCGCATATCTAAATGGGGGTTTAAACTTTCCAAACTTACGTTCTTGCGCTGAAGTTTGCTGTATCGGATGCTGTTAGAAAACTAGGAAGCCTCCATTACCCTAAGTGCCTCGTTTGTGAAGGATATTAGCACATGAATATCATCAGCATTAATGTAGTTAGTGTATTAAATTTAAGTGCAAGTTATTCATTGGTGCTGTTTCTATAAGGGTGGGGGTGGGGGTATGTACCAAAGTAGGTGACCTGGACCACTGTACTGTTTTCTTTACGTCACCCAACCATTGTACCAGGCGTCTCTGGCACCCGTGCGTATCGCTTCAGGAGCTAAGCCCTGTTCTTGTTCCACGCACTGAGTGCCACGTTTATGCGTAAGTTACTACTGCGTTAGAAGTCATGTGCTGCTGGCTAAAACGGCAACACCTCTACCCTCCCTTTGTCAGATCTTCATCGACATCGTTTTGTAACTTTCGTTTCGCTAGGTTGTCACAATGGTAACCCCTTGCACCTGCGATGTCTCGTTTCAAATCGTAGCCCCCACCCCACCCCCTTGCCATATCCGTTTAGGAATTATCATCCCGCGGCATCTGCAACGGTATGTGCTGTTTAATTTTGGTAAAGCACCAGTAACCCATGGCAGACTCATAAATTTTGCATTGTTGATTTGATTAGTTCTGTACATCCTGTTCCTCGCCGACTCCGTAGTTCTTCGTGAATAAGCTCAATGCAACGTTCGGACTCATTCCTGTTGTCGAATATTATACGGTACATAAATGGTCAGCTAGAATAAGTAAATATGATTAACTACTGTAAATTGAATGCTTCGTGCAGAAACAACGGAACGCGCTGTTTCCTGTATTGTGGTTTCTAGCAGCTACTCAGTTCTGGATACGAGTGTGTTTGTGTCTGGCAGTTTCAACAATATTGTATCGATTAAAAGTGACGGGTCTTGTAGTGGTGTGTATTTAAAGTTTTCTGTGAATAGCGATTCGTTGGGTGTCACCTCTGCCACTGAGCATTATTTTGTAATGTAAGTTTTGACGGGTGTTATGCCTTGCGATTTCGTAGGTTGGCCCTGGCCCACATAATCCCCAAAATCACTTTGTTTATCTGAACGCATTTACTTCAACCTCCAAGTTTGGGGGGGGGGGGGTTCCTCCGTAACGTCGGCGCCAACCCACAAAACTTCACGGTGTCAAAATTACAGAAGTCCGTCATCCGTGTTATTTGCTTCCCCCCCCCCGTAAATCAGAACAAAAGTGGATACGATATTGCCAGTCGCATGCCCTTTGCTTCCCTCTGCACAGTACCAGGGCCTACGGAACATACACATACGTGTGAAGATCGATCCTATCTTAACTGTAATACTGCGGCAACATACCTCGTAATTAAAATGAGGTGGGTGTAGACTTATTTGGATTTATAATGCAGGCGGAATAATCGTGCGTTTCACACTATTTGATTCTTGTGTTTGTAACAGATGGGTTGACTTACCATGAAGTGCTTAACTAAATGTCCGTTTGCCTTGATTACGATTTGCATAGATTTTAGCATACTGAAACACTTGAGACTTATAACAAAGGGTGAGAGATTCCTTAACATTTTGAGTAGCTCTGTCTTGTAATTTCGCGGGGCGACTACTGAGGGGTCATGGTGCAGTCTGTATAAGTCTCCGTTGCAGGATGTGCTTTAAAAATGTTCAGATACGGAGTGGACTAAAAAAAAAGGCATTTCTGTCTTTGACATGCGCTCACAGTATGTGGGCGAAGAAATAGAGCAGCACACACACGACTGAGTTGGCCGAATTGGGGCTACATAGTTTAATGTGTTTGTAGGTCCAGGTAATAAACTGCACCATATTTGGCTCGAAGAAGGTATTGTGTGACTTCCAGACTTCTTGGCGTGAATTTTATATTGGTTTCGTTTTATATGTCCATCGGAATAGAACGATAGGCAGGTGTTGAAAGTATTTTGACTCTCAGCCCGCATATTGTTTGGAATAAACGTGTATTGTAGAGGACCTACCTATTATCACCTCACCAAACACTTTAGCTTTAACGCACAGCAAGCCAGTGTCCGCAGGGATCCCTTGATAGGTGCGGTACTCAGGACTGCAGTTATGGAGATTTACGGTATATTTGTGTTTTCTTTTTCGAAGATCTGTGAGCTTGTTGATCGAAGTATGCACTGGAAGACACTGCGGGTACGTTACGGCCAGTAAGACAAGGTTCTAAACTTTGTGTGTCACCCGTAGGTTGAGCGAACACATGGCAAATCAGTCAGTGTATGATCTCTTTGTGAAAGTAAGGAATTCGAGAGTGCAGTAATCTTTCGCCGACTGCTGTTTTCCTGTATGTGCAGTTTACCTTATCCAGTTTTGCCATCTACAGTAAGTGGTAGTATGTATGCACGGTTTTATATCATGTTCAAATGGAAAAATTGGTGGCTGCCCTAAGACGTGCAGTGACATCCAAAACAGCTTTTCTCTTCTGCAGGTTAGCGTTTTATTCTAGTTCCTGTGTGGTTCGGGCAGTGATGCGTCCATTTTCTAGATATCTAGCCCCCCCCCCCCCCCCCCCCCCCCCCCCCCCCCACCGCGCCCTACCGGACCCGCGCCCGGGCGCCAGGCTCCCTCCGACCGAGGAAGATGTTTCTAGTCTTG
>Ga0123352_10005576_pt1 | contig 18998 bp, 7 predicted proteins | sample TergutLab28metaG_FD_89700 | JGI IMG/M metagenome (GOLD analysis project Ga0123352, IMG submission 89700) | Labiotermes labralis P1 segment gut microbial communities from Petit-Saut dam, French Guiana - Lab288 P1 | ecosystem: Host-associated > Arthropoda: Insects > Digestive system > Gut ... | reverse complement strand
CGGTCATAATTCCGTAACCGTCCAAAATCGGACACATGTTTATATGAACTATTTTGATCACAAAGACCTAGGAAATCACCTCCTGCAGTTATGCCCTAAAGTCGTGAAACACCCTGTATATATGAACTGCCGTAGGTTTCCTCATATTTATTTTGCGGTCTTTCATATATCATTTTTCGTTATTCTTCTTTCTTTCTTCCCTCTTTTTCGCCTTAAAAAGGTTTAGGTTAACCTTGCTAAAAACGTGCTCAAATTAACAATTAAAAACAATAATCCTTTCTAAGCACTAACTTTTTAAACTTCTCTAAAGATGTATCGTCTTCAGGCACGAGAAGACCAACAGCAAATTTTATAATTCAGATATAAAATGTGGAAATGTACACACAGGTTAGGAAATTGTAGTTCTAAGCTGTTGTGACAGTTAGGCGTAACGTTCCCTATCAGATCGATGGCAAAACAAAGTGCATCATGCTGGCTCTTACACGCATGGGGTTTACAAAATGGCCGCAAAAACAGAAGTTTATCTATACTTACTGCTTCTCACGTCATAAAACCTGATTCTCTTTCGAAAAATATCCGGCTGGAGTTTCTGCTTTTATTTCCACTGTTTTTATGGTACCAAGAGGCACCAGATAAAGTGTAGAGCTGGTAGATTAAGTTTGGCGACGACAAAACTTCCCATTAATATCATTTTACCCGTAATTTTCGCTTCGGTATTTAATTATATCAAGAGCTGAACAGCGATGTTAAAAAAGGATATACAAAGTCTTGTTTAGACTCAGTACATTCAGCACAAGGCGCCGTGATACGGGAGACAGACAGACAAACACTTAGGTCTGAGTATTTTCACTTGAACTTGTGCCAAAACTGTAATTAAATGATGATTTGACGCCTAATGACCTACCAATTAATAGGAAAATTTAAGTCATTTAAGTCAGCTAAACTTCCGAATTCAAATTGCACCTATCTGCAGTCAGTAACGCGCCATAGCTATCTAAGGACCAGTAACTTGTACACCTACATCATCGGTACTCAACACTTAGACCCATCATAGCATTAGGCATGAAGCGGATAAAACTTGTTATGCTTGCTGATGCAGTGAAATTACGGATCCTGAGTGAGATCTGTAAGGTTTCGGTTAATTCCATTCCCTCTTGCAATGAAAAAAACTGCAGGGTTCTAGTAAACTACCAGCACTACATTTCACTACACGGAATGTGCCTGTATAGGCTGAATAATGTAAGACGGCAGGCCGCTTCTTCACGGAATACACATGGAAAATAATGTGTTAAATGTTGATAATGTTAAGGCTTGTGTCACGAAAATAAACACCAAATTCGTGAATTTAAATGGAAAGATTCAACATATTAGTTACAATTAAATTCAGTGGGATCAATATTAATTATAACTTATGATCCTCTAATTGTAAGAGATAATTAAGTCTTAATTAAAGTCGTCCATACACGTTATTACAGAACTGAAAATTAAAAGGTTCTAATTACACAAATAGAAATGTTTCCAATTTGTTCTTTTACATTTAATTGCTACTGCATTGTTAATAGCGATTTATACAAGACGTATCACTGCTAATTGACAGACTAGGTAACGATTGATTTTCCGTGTATCAGGTTACTGAAATTCGAGTTTATTACAAAATAGGCAGTACACCTGATACCAATGTCTGGATTTGCAAACAGTCTGTTGCAACGATCAATATGGCTTATGAATGCACATGTCGATACACGATCTGTCTGTCCAAATTCCCTACAAAGCCTCTCCACCCAGCATAATATTTCAAAGAGCTGTAGATCTCGTACTCCTACTTATTATGAAGGATTAAGTTAAACGTGTGTAACAATTCATCAGCATGGAATATTTCAATTTGCAGATCTGTTACGTAAAAATAAACTGATAAACCTCTTAATTGTTCGTCATTGTGTCCATAAGCTGCCTGACGCAGATTGTTGTATCTGGCATAAATACCAACGGAACCATTCTAATTCCATTGATTCGGATTAGACCATTTGGATAACAACATGCAGATCTACAAGGGATCACATATCATTTTCATTTATGCATCACTGATACAAAAGCAATGATTATCTTCCCAAAGAACCCTATCATGAATTTAAGCATCTAAAATATTTTCAATTATTAAATAATTTACATCTTCGATTTAGGCAACACAAATATATGAAATGAAGTCTACGACATAATCACCGGTTACAAAATTTTCATCATAGCTTATGCTGTAAGCTGCTAGCAAAAAGTCCCTGAAATGAAAGGTGAAACCATCAGAAAATCGCAAAACTAAACACTACTTAATGTTGCAGTAGCAAACCTTACAGCTTACGTAAAAACACATTTCAGGCGCCAAGTGACTAGCGTAAAGAAAACAAATTTTATTTCTTTTAGAAAAGCATTTAATCAGCAATTCATTTTTGTCCAGTTTTTTCGCCGACTTGTGATTTGCAAAGTACAATTTTATGGACGCATTTTAAGTGTCTTGTATTTATATCACTCAAGCATTGAATAAAAGAAATGCGAAGTATGACAGACATTTTTATTCCTTTCAGTCCTTGTAGAGTCTACATTTTATTAGAGCAACTATGTACCCGGCTAAGACCTTCCTATAGATGACGCTAAGACCGTCCTACAAAAATCACATTCAGTCAGAGGCTTACGTACTTGTCCAAAAATTGAAAATTTCAAAACACGTCTCTTATAGACTTTACAGTAATTTTACCCGACCGCTACACGCCAGGGAGTTTCGCGAGGCTGTGTGCAGGAGAATTGGTTTTCGGTTATTGTTAGTGTTTTTCAGAAATTGCACTACTGTGGCTCCTGGTAAATTCTTTTTTCACTCTCTTCTACGTGAATATTAAAACTTTTAGACTTTTAAAAATCTTATCTATATTAAAAGTTATTAAGCGTCGCTTGATAAAAAAATGACAGAACTTGATGCCAGTGAATTTATAGCTGAAAATGTTCCACTGTTGATGGCCACCTCTTTCTCTCTTCACTTTCTCCCTCTCTACTGACGATCTGCTCCTTCTTTATCTACGCATGAACCTCGCTACTGACGATCTGCTATACCAATATCGTCACTTGCGTCTCGCTACTAACGATCGGTTGTCTCTTTATCTTCACTTTCTCCCTCACTACTGATAATCGTCTGTCTCTTTATCTACACTTGAACTTCGATACTGACCATCCGTTATCCCTTTATCCTAACTTGTGTCTCGCTACTGACCACAAACTCTCTCTTCCTTGTGCCTAGGTACTGACGATCTGCTGTCTCTATATATTCTCTTCTAACTCTGTATTGACGTTCAGCTGTCTCTTTATCTTCACTTCTCCACCTCTACTGACAATCAGCTCTATCTTCACTTGTCCATCTCTTCTGACAATCAGCTCTATCTTCACTTTTCCATCAACAATGTCAACAATCTGCAGCCGGATTGCACACCAGGCGCCAGTGCTATGTTCTTTGCTCCGTTGCATATGATGCTCTCAAACGCTGTCCATAAAACCGACGTACAACGCTAGTCCATTATGCTTATTAACTATTTAGCCTTTCAAGTCTGTGACGATGTTCTGACTCAGTTTTGAGCAGAGTGTGTGGCTATCATTAGAAAACGCTCAGGGCCTGAAGAATGTCTAGGCAGAAGTGTAACATACAAATAATCCAAGTGAAACACGTTTATACCATTAAAAAAAAATTAGAAATTTTATTTTTGTGATTTATTTAACACCTGCCTTTCCTTGTATAATGGCGGTACATGTTACGTGATATTTTTACATGCGTTTTACAACGTCGCGTGAGCTTCTCTAATCCGTTATCGGCCACTGTGTTCGTAAGCATGCAGAACTGTATCACTCAATAAGGAACCGACTCTACTGAATTTGGAGCGCTGTCTTTATTATCATCTTTGTAATATGATAGTTTCTGCTACAAACTATTGCTGTCCTTCACACTAAGCTAAGATGCGGAGTAATTATTTACTATAACTTTTGAAACGTTTTATCAATAAATATACCGTAGAGAGAATTAACGTTTTCTAGAATATGACGTTCTGTAGATCTGTGATTGATACCCGACTTGTCGAAATATCTTATTGCCTTTATCTTCAAGAGTATCTACGATCGGTCCTTTAAGAATGACCCATTACTCTGATTACCAGCAGTCCATACAGAATGACTCACTTCCCTTGAATATGAGAGCGAAACTGCCTTTTGAAATGTCTGAAGTCATCCAGTGACACCTCGGAGACGCCGCTGAGAGAACCTCAAATCTCGCAAATATAGGACACCTTATATAATTCATTCATTCCGTAGTCTTTCTTACGACAGGTCCATAGCTGCTTACAAAGTGAGATCTCCATACAGGGCAATCTAGTGCTTCCTCTTTCAGTTTCCAGTATTCTCTTGTTTCTTAAAGTAATTCAGTAGCTTCTTACGTCTTCTTCTTTGTCTTCTCGTCACTTCTATCCTTCTTTCCCTCTTTCCTTGAATAACGTGTTTTAGAAGGCAGTCTCTATGCAAGATGTGATCAATCCATTTAGCCTTCCTTCATGTCATTCTTACATAATGTACACTTTTAAATGGCATATTTTCATATACAACAAAAGATTTTATAATATGTGGAACGCGATCGTTAAATGAAGAGTTCACTTCGTTACGTATTAGGCGAGAGGATGAACATGATTTTCAACGTCACAACTAATATTTCTGTTTCCCTTTGTTCAAACGTTTTCCAACCTTTTTTAATCTGCCATTTGGTTCATTTCACAGACACTCACAAGCACAGCACAATTTTAACAGATCAAATTTCGAAAACCTAAACCCATGACCGGATCAGCAGAAAATAAAGTATCCCTTTTTAAAAAAAGATAGTGAATACGAAAAGTACAATAATAAACCAAAATTCCAAACCCTGAATTCGAACTCCGATCATCCAGTGCTATTCGAGTCCTTGGAAGATTATCGACTTGTGAATAGAGCTGCAGCAGGGTTGTAAGGCCTGCCGATAGCACGGCTGTCTCTAGCGGCAACTTCACCTTCTAGTTAGGTTAACATGGGTGATGTTCCTAAAGGATTTCCTGTCACTCCAGGCAATTTCTAGCTTAGTCGATTAATTACAAATGTTAAGGGAAATTTCGAATATTTAACCGAAGACCACATAATGGATAAGTTAACGGAACTAATAATTGTCTATAACGCTCTTGATTCCCATTTTAAGTCGCCTTTATACGTGAACTTGCAACACGAAGCACAGTCTCAATACCGAGAATTGTACTTCAACTGTTTAACCCTTTAAACACCGAGTTAAATCCCATCTGCCATCTGCTGGCATTATTAGGAGCTCATCATATTCTCCACGTTAGCGGGGTAAGGGTTAAACCACAGTGGTAAATGTGGGCACTACCTGATATCACAATAAGAAGGAAATTCCGTATTTTTCCACCCAAGGTATGTATCCGTCTAGTACAATTCTCAACACAATTTGTGTTTATTTCCCCGAAGAACTTAACTTCGCAGTATTTAAAATGCACATGTTTTATGTTCTTTGTTATGTAAATACTGACTTTGTATGCTAATTGAGATAAATTCAGTTTTCAATACCATCTCCACGTTTAGTTTATTCTTAAAAGTGTGCTTTATGGAAGTCGTTTTCTGTACGACTGTTTAAAACTTTATCTGAAAAATTCTTTACAATTTAGAGACAAATCTTCCTTCCCTCAGACTAGATTTCACGTGACCAAGGTACTAAATGGCAGATACCGGTGGCCGCGCGGTTTAAGAAGTGTGTCTGCGGCCGCTCGATTACTGGGATTGCTGGACCTAATCTCGTCGGTGGCATGGGTGCTGGCTGTTGTGAATCTTATGTGTTGTCAGGTAGGGTTCGTTACGTCGGGCCGATCATTCGTCCAGAGAAGTCCCACCGTGTGTGGTATTTCTGAGTGTGATCGCGGAGCCTCAACAATGAGACAGTCTAACCCCACTAGAGCTTTCGAACCATAAAAATGGTATTATACGAGTATTTTCTATTAATAACACAGCTCACGATGTATTCGTTATAGTCATGTATAATTACTTTCCTTTTTTAATTTCTTGACTTTTAATTAAAGTAATCGTAATGTCTATTTCTCTTCCTTTTTGTCCCATCTTTACTGTCCTGATTATTTGCAGCTGTATTCCTGTACCTTTCTTCCTTTTATAACTGCTCACTAGCCTATGAAATCTGCTAGAAAATAAAGAGAATATATTTGTTCAAAATATTATTAGTCAGAACTGAGCATTTGTTAACAATGTCCAGGGTGACAAAGCAATAAAAGCCTGTCTGAATGTTTCATTCGCATTGAGTACTCTGCAAAGTCCTTTCCTCTCCCATGCATATCGATTGCGAGCGCGGTCAAGTTCCTGAATGGGGTCGACTTCAGGTTTACTTGGCGTGCTTGTCCCTAGGATTCTTATCCAGTGACAAGATGTAGGCTCGCTGGGGAAACATTGCTTTTCTCGCGCTAAAACTGAAGCTGGTCGGTTTATCGGCAAGGCAGATCGTTTGAACCGGAGCCAAAGTAACCACCCTAGGACACACCCACATGCTGTTTTCTGCTCTGGACTGCTTATCCTTTAGCACTGCAAATTGGTAAACTCCTGTACTAGTTGTTTTTAGTAGGCGTGTTTTGTAACTGTGTTACACGTTTTAGAATTCGTCCTAAATACAAATATAAATCGAGGTGTCAAATTCACTCAAGAATATAAAAACTTTATGCATGATTAATATTTACGTTCCATGACAATGGTGCCTGTACAAGAGGCTGAACGCTATACTGTTAAATAAGAATGGCGTTAGTCAAAATTTATCAATACAGATTTATTTGAACATTTTACAGAATTGTTTTGCATTCCAAACTGTAACAGACATTACTCATAAGTGTAGCAATTACTGAGCGAAAGGTGCCAGATTTGCACCTGTTACGGAACATCAAACTTATCAGCCAGAAAAACGAGAGGCCAATTATTCTATTTGATGATGACGACGATAATAATAATAATAACTTAAAAGCAAAAGTGAAACCAGAAATAAAAGGAGCAACTGGAATCTACTCGAAATCATTCGGATCATACCTGAGCAACGTACCTGGAAAGCACGAAATCAAGGAAATACAAAAAGAACAGTCATACTGGGCACTGCACACGTACTTCGGAAAGTACCAATGTAATAATAACGCATTCCCGTTACAGGCCTGGAGTGTCCCAGAGGGTTCCAGGAAGTTAAGGTTCCCAGATTTCATGACAACGGCACAGGATAGTGGTAAGGTTGTCAGCCTTAAGCACCGGCCGCCTTTACCCCCAGGAAATTCTTCTGGTACTCATTTCTGTTAGAGTCTGAGTCGACCCCAGGGTCATAGTGCGATCGGAAGGATTTTATGTCAATGAAAAATTCCAATGACGCCAGCTGGAATCGAACACAGCGACCTTCTTATTTGTAGCACAGCAACTTGACCATTGTGCTACCTCGGTCCCACCAATGTAAAAGTACAAAACATATTTATCGTGCGCAATAACATTACAAATAACTATCTGTAAATACAGAACAGCTACAACTCTATATACTCTTGAAGCATGGTCTTTTATCAGGTACAGGTACGTAACTGTAAATACCCGGCATAAAGCTGGTAACAATAATAATAATAATAATTCTGTCTACATGATGCCACATAAATGAGCTGAATTCCATAGTGCTAAACAATAAATATTTCAGGCAAATTAAACTCAAATTTATCGTGCTAAGAAATTGATGAACAAGGTAACTAATTGTCAAGTCACAAAGAATGTCATCTACTCAGTGTAAATGTTTTTAGTCCTAGATAGATGTTGCTGCGAATGGTATCTGAGCAAAGAGCCATCACTCTCTACAAAATTTAAGAGATGCACAAATAAGATCGTTTTTGTGGATTCCTTTGTTAATAAAAATAGCATGGTCTCCTTCAGGTTGAGAAGGCGGTGACGGTCTCCAGATACGGCGGGTAGTTACGAATGTATAAATAAGGATTCCCAAACAGCTGACAGAATGTCGTCCTGCAGTTTAGATGTCACCAGTAGTATTAAAACCTTTGCGACTTAAAATATTTTGTGTCAACGAAACTTTTAGAAAATCCTCGGGATTAAATTGAACCTTCGAAATGAATTTTAAAAAAAAGAGTTTCTTAATTAAACTCTGGAAATATTTCATGTGGATAATGACGCGTGCATGGGAATTTGTGTCTCAAAAGAACATTAGACTGTAGTTGAAGATATATTAAACTATCCCAAGTTAGTGTTAACTTTTGTTGTCGTATTATTGAACTAGATTTCCTGTTGTTGGTGAGTTAAGTTATGTATGGAAATGTAAATACAGCTAAGACTTCATTCAAGCCCTTACTCCTTGCGACTATTAACCCTATTTAATTTACGTCTTAAATGCTTTAGAAATATTCTTTGCAAATACATTAACAATGTACAAGTTAAACCTTTCAACCCAAAGGTAGGACAAACTGCAGAGAATACAGGACATGAGATAGGAACGGGAAGGGGCCATTATATTGTACAAAAAAGACTTTCCGAACAAAAATGAAAGCATGTTTTCTTGTTGCATATTTTGTAGGTTTAAATATCCAGTTTGTTATTACTATTATTATATTTATGTAAGAAAAATATTGCTTAAATACAGATATTGCTTTGTTTTTTACATCAAACTTATCCGATATAATAAAACAAATTTTTGCACGGACGTTTTGCTTCTGTTGACACACAGTATGTACAATAATATGTGTAATATTCTCTCTGTAAGATGTATTAACCTTTTGGAGCCAGAATTATTTTTTTAATTTTAGCACACCCTGTATATAAAATGTGAATAACACAGGAACCAAATATGTTAAAATTATGAAACAGACTGCATTTTGAAGAGAGAAAAAAACGGAGAGTATATACCATGTTTAAAATATTCAGTACCTATATTTGTTGAATAAATATATAAAATGCAACTTTAGAGGTTAGCGGTGCGGTACGACCATCATAGTTGACATTAGGCGTCAAAAGGTTAAGTTATGAACAGAATATACTGGACGAACAGTTGCTAAGACTCCTTTCAAAATCTGTGGCATCAGTCTGCTATATAGGATACAGCACTGGACTTATCTTTATGACCACAGAAAAATTTGAAATGAATAGAAAACGGAGTCTCAGAATTCAGCCCCATCTATATGATTACAAGAGATATACAAAACTCTTGTTTCGATTGTTGTCTTTTTCCAGGTGTGAAACGTGCTTTCAAATTACTCAGGGAAGAGCACAGATTGAGCGCGAGATTTGCGCATTTTACGGCAGTGAATATGAAGACAGCGAGGTTACGGTCCGCAGTCGTAATGAATTAAGCCCCGATAGCTCAGTGTTTATTAATTGTACCGCCAGGCTTAACAATGCAATCAATTCACTCTATCCGCATTCCATATTCATATATTCCCAATGATTCTCACAAAACACCCATTATTTCCCTATGCAATATTCATCAACTGTTCTTTCCTATGGAATTCCAGTGTTCTCTAAAAGTTACGAACTGCGTCTTTGTATAGAAGGTTGATTAACTTCAATCTTTAAAGGTTAATGATGTTTGATTGTACGGTGCTGTAAGAATACTTCTACTTAAATAGTGGGACAGAGAAGTTGGACGGAATTCAACAGCGATGCTCTTAAAAAGTTTTACTGTTCACCAGACATTTTTTGATGATGAAACAAAACAGAATGAGATCGTTGCTACATGGAAAACCAAGATAATATGTACAATATTTTGGAACGAAGCAATACATGAACTGCACGAAATGTTCCTAGGCTAACATTTCCTACAGAAAAAAAAAAAAGATTTTTCTCTTCCCCAAGCTTCAAAACTGGCTCTTGGAACCACCCAGTCTCCCATTGAGTGGGCAGTGAGGAATAAGACAGCCGGGGCGTGAAGGTGACCATTCGTCTTATTCTAGCGCTGAGGTTAAGAATTAGTGGAGTTACATTTCTATTCCACTCATACGTCTGCAAAGCGTGAACAGGAAAAACACTACACCTGTCACAGCGTGGGTCTGATAATCCTTTACCTAATTAGGAGATATTTCTTGTATGATTTCCATTTACATGAATTTCTATCTTTTCATCACATCGAAAATCATATTTTAATTACACAACGACACGGTGTACAATTTTAAGTAGTCTCTCTGTAGTCCTGTCTAAAGATTTATTTTATATTGGTGACTGTAACTCAAATTGTATGCCTGGCCTAAGTCACTAAGCCTTTTAGGTCTCCGTGTAAACAGCACATTTTTAGCGAAATCTTATTTTAAAAATATTTGCAACCTCATGTCCACTATAGACATGCAAAGCTAAGAGCTTAAATCTCAATTTTACTTGTCTTTTCCACAAAAAAACTTAGGGGCTCAGAGTCTTTATTACATAGCCAATGGCTAGTTTTGTTGGAGACAAAATTTGTGTTTTATTACAAAGAAGGAAAACCGAATCACGAGTCCTTGCACTGCAGATAGTGACCGAAGCCTCTAAGGATATCAATGGATGCAGTCTGGCGCCTTCATCGTGGACAAAAGCCAAACGTTTATAATGTGACTTAAAAACGTTGTATGTAGGGGAAAAACTTATCACAGCGGATCTAAAATCTCGTTCTACGACACAATCCAACGGATAAAAGCATAAAAGAACAAAAGAAAGCGCTGGGTAATATATTTTACCGCTACAATAATGCTTCTGCAACAATGCTCCTGAACAAAGTAGCGGTTTTCAGCAAATTTTAGAACAGTTTTTTTTTGCAGGCAATGACTGATATCAAACACGCAGCTTCAAATTGTCTTCTGTTATTTGTTTCTTTCCTATACTGAAAGCTAAAGAAATCCCTGTAAAGGTTTGGACAGGCCCTTAGAGCTGTTGGAGTTTGAGGGTCCCAGAATTTCTAGACAGTCAGCACATGACGATGGTAAGATTGTCAGCCTCGCGCACCGGCCGCCTTTACGACCCAGGAGATACTCCTGTTAAAGGTCGGGTAGACCCCATGGCCCATAGTGCGTGCCAGAAGGACTAAGGTTATGAAATACCTCAATGACCTCATAGGAAATTGAACCCGCGACTTCCGACTTGCACTGTGTCTCAACCAACTGCACCACAGCAAGCCCCACGGTTCATCGAATACTGAAAAATTACAGCGGAAAGTCAACAGTGAACTATTGACTGGGATGACATGGTGTTCTCCGACAGATCTGAGGTTCTCTCAGCGGTGCAGCTGAGTGTTCATGTGTTCTGTGATGTGAGGCTGTTTGTTGTTCGGTGAATGGCTTCCGGCGTTCCGAAGAGTCGTGGTGTTAAGCAGCATAACAAGAACAGGCTCTTGCTCCTGGGATAAAATAACATTACTTTTGCTCGAAACGTCGGGAAAACTCACCCAGCGACACAATGTCACATTGCAGAAGACCTCACTCCTCTGATACATTATTCTGTCTGGTCTGTAATCCTGCAATTACTCAGTTCGGTAAGTAGTATCAATGTAGCCCGATACGAGATATAGTCCTCCTGTGTTACAATTATGAAGATCTTGTTATTAATTACAACCTATTATTTATATAAAATTAATACGAATTTCGTATTGAAACCCCAAAATGGATGCTCCCTATCAAGAAAATTATGGTTTGAAATTCTGAATATAGTTGAGATTCTTAAGCATGATTTTTAAATATACTTCATTATATATCATCATCATCATCAGAACCACCATCACCTCCGTCATTAACATCACGGTTTTAAAGGGACAAGGCATTATTAATAGACAATTCAAATTAAAGGAATCGTAATCACCAAAAACAAAACAATTTCGCTGATGATTTTATCATGGGTAGTACAGTTTCCCACGCAAGTGAAGTTATACAAGGAAACAAATTGGACCTATCAGCTACAGAAGGTTACCAAAATCGTCCCGATACATATTCCTAGAAGTATATTATTTTAAGCCTGAATTTTGTTTTCATGTGTTTGAAATGAATTACATCTCTACTTGAACGACCTTTTTGAAAACAGTGCACCGGGAAGAGCATCCAGATGCAAGGCACAAGAAGCAAACAGAGGTTGGAGAAGGTTTTTAAATAAGGGGCATCGAAATCTGTACCTTTATTATCGTCATGAAATCTGAGAAGTCAATATAGGCTGAGCATATATAATGCAAAGAAGAGAGTGTATAACTCACATCACATTTAAAACGGAATATCTGACTGATGCAGTTACCGTGGGAGGTGTACAGTGTGAAGACGAAACACAAAATGTAGTTGTGGGTGTGCGATCTGGGTTGATCTTGTACAGGACAAGTGGCTCACTCTTCCAAAATATATTGTGAATTTGCTTTCGTCAAATTAACAACTTTACTCGTTAATTGGGCGTCCATCCGTCGATATCGCTTTCAACTGTAAAATTATAAACTTCATTGGAATAAAATCAAACTTAAACGGGTTTTATGGCGTATTACAGCGAAAAATGTTAAGTGATGCAATGTTAATGGCAGTCAGCAGGACAAGAGGGCATGTTTCATTGTCTTGTACTGAAAATGCGATGTTAGAAGTCGAGGTAAACCGAGAGGTGTTAAGGTTAGTGTTGGACACTATCCTAACATTGGTGCACAACAGTCTGCGTGACAAAACGATTGCTAGCCCTCATTTACAGGGGGTTTGAAGCCATCTGTATACAATGAAATGACTACGTGTAGTGATCACATCTCGAGACTTTGCCGTCCATCATAAATCTCACAACAAATGTCCATTCAAGAAACTTTTACTGTGCGACAGAAAGTCATTACTCCAGAAATCTTTATTAAGATTCGAATACCTTGTGAGCAACCGTCAAAGGCTGGATAATTCCTAAAATGATTGGGCAACATGAAGTATTTATAATGTAACATGGGTGAAAGGGCAACGCCTGACACCAGGGCACCTTGAACCCAAGGGGACAAAAGAAGTTTCTCCTTCTCCAAGGATATTTCGACCCTCTCAAGGGAGACATCGCCGTTGTGTTCAATAAACAATACAATATATATAATTGTACAGTCTAACACAACTTTTTATTGAGTAATTATAATTAATAGATAAATAAATCATTTATAAGAGTAACATGTTTCGGCTCCTCTTATAGAGTCGTCTTTAGGCTGAGCCCTAAAAAATTCCCTAAAAATGTGTTATACACAAGTAACAATGCTTTATAGAGTACGAGATATCCTACTGTATAAAGCATTGTTAATTGCGTATAAATACTCTTTAGGTCTCAGCCTGAAGATGGCTCTATAAAAGAAGCCGAAACATGTTACTCTTATAAATGATTTAGTTATCTTCTAATTGTAATTACTCAATAAAAATTGTGTTAGGCTGTACAAATATATATATTCTATTCGACTCTCTCATTCATGTAAATACTTTAATCGTGAAGGGACCTTCTGATGTATATGAAGAAAGAGTCCGAGTGCGTAAGTCCGGTGTACGAGTATACCACAGTGAGTTGTTCTCACAAGAACATGCATACAGTTCGGACTAACCTTTTAAAGCATAGCGGTTACTGTATGTACCACTAGTCTTAACATTCAAAATTCTGCATTATTCCCACAGAATATTTATAACTTTTATGCGTGTCTCAGGAAAACTTCGAAAGTTTCGTTATACAACATTCAATGGCCGACTTTTATAAGCGAGGATACAAGTGTTTACTGTGCGGTACGGCTTGGGACTTAACATAAAATGGACTATGTTTCGTCCTTAAATGGTCAACAGGCGAGGAGGACGGGTGTTTACTGATTTGCACCAGAGATCAGTTCAATAGGCAGTTGTACTGATTCATAGATATACCGCCTGATTCCTAAAACAGTTGTCTGGATTCCACAAACAGAAAGACAGAGGTAATGGAATAAAAATCAAATTTAACCAACAAAAAGCTTTATCATATTCGATGAACCCCATCCGTACTCCGAAGAATTCTCAGCTACTGTGCTGAGAAAGATGGGGGCACAAAACGTACATAGACGGTGAACGTGTACGACTCTGTAATAAGAAAAAATATTTATGTACGTTATTCTTTTTGTTATTTGTAGGAAGGAGAATTCGGAATCTGGAGTCTAACGGAATCCCGACAGCAATAGAAGAATTCACGAATGGTAAGAAGAAATTCTTTTTAAGCCATTCAGTTTTTGGAATTTGTACATCGACCCGTTTTTAAAAGCAATCACACCGGACAAATCTAAGTATTGCATGATGGGAAACAGAATACCACCATCATAGTCCTAAATAATTCTTCTCTCAAGTACAGAATTATATTTTTCACTTCAAAAATTCAGAATTAATAACTTATTAGCACATAATTATGCTGAATGTAATTACTTCTCAATATAACTCTGGAAAGATGTAGATTTGAATTCCATGTAACAAAACAGAAGGTCTTCGCACTACCTACAGCAAAATGCCGATCGCGTAGTATAGTCCTGTCACCATACAGGGTTTTTTAAGAGCACGCAGGAAGTGCTACGTTAAGCAGAATCTTTCCGAAACGGAAAATATTCCGGTACCTTGTGATTACGTTCCAGATTGCCTTTTCATGTTAGGCACAAACCACGCAATTCTTGTTGCTTATAGCCATTAATTAGTTAATTTCCGGAAGTCCGGTGGTAGTCGAATTGTGCAAAAGTTGGACTTTAGTACACATATTTGCGACTATATGTGTAGGTAGATGGACGTCCAGTTTAAATCGAATCTCAACACAATGATACATCATTGGTCGCAGCATGACTGCCCCGCTTCCATTGTTATCGACCAGCAGTATTCAACCGCTTTGTCTCATCTCCCCCCTCATTTCTGCAAGAGAAACTTTTCGTATTTTTCAAATATGTTATTATTTAATTTCTTACATTTTAAAACTCCGTAAATGTAAAAATGTTTACGCCGAATTTTGCGTGACGTCGGGGTTAAGTATGCATTTTGACCGTTAATAACTTCGACTTGAGTTAACTCATTCCTAAAGCCACATATAGATTACTTTCAGTTGACTGCTTTAGCAGTGTCCTGAGTTAGGCTTAATGGCAGACACAACGACACATAAACAAAGGGAATCTGTCAACAGTCGATATATACAGCACAGTGACCTGTCGACATTTAAATTATTCAAGGCTTGCATATATAGCCTTCAACTAGAGCACAGACACAGACACACACACACACACACACACGACAGACGAAATGATGTGTTTGTCACAGCTTGTTATGTTTTAGGCGGCGAGTTATGTATTTCCATACAACGACATAAGCAGCTGTTCAAATGTGCCACACCTTACTGTAAACCAAAATGGAAAACTGTACCCAGTACTTAGGTCTATATGTGCAAATGCTTCCTTTTTTTATTTAGACTGTCACACTGGACTTCTCGTTACATTACTCCAGACACAAGTCACTACTGCAAAGTTAATCACACCACGGTTATCAATTTACATGGCTCTCAGTCATTTTTGTTCAATTTTTTTAATATCTAGTATGTATACAAATATTTCAAATAAAACTTTCCAGGCATCAATGACTTATATATATATATATATATATCGTAGCCTATAAACTATAACATTTTTTTATTTTGGTGAGGCCTTCATCCAAAATCCCACACATTTAGATTTTGATTCAAAGTGGGTGTACAGTTTTACTTGTAACGGCAAGCACAAAAACTATTCGTCCATGAATATTTTAGCATAGATCTCATGAAGAAAATTTCTGTTGATACACTGTAAATATTTCGAAGATGATATGTGTGTACAGACAGACAGACAGACACAAGGCGGCATTTAATCATTTTCTCTGTTCCAAGAACACAGACAAGCGGCACGTGACAGCAGTTTTCTTCTTCCATTTTAATTAAAATGTCTATGTAAGCAACCAACAAGATGCAACAAATTCCTTTTATTGATCTTTTTAAATCAGCTCTACATGTTTCGGGCGACAAACTCATCCATCTTCAGGAGTACTTTTTGACTGTATATATAGCTTTTGTTACAATGCACCGGTTGGCAACAATATCGGTGCTTTGTGCCAAAAGCTGTATATACAAACAATAAAGTGCTCCTGAGGATGAGCGAGTTTGTTTCCCGAAACTTGTAGAACTGATTTAAAAAATCAATAAACGGAATTTGTCGCATCTTGTTGGTTGCTTACATCGTTGTTCTAATGATGCACGGTCTCACAAACATCAAGTTAATTAAAATGCGCAGAAACAAAATTAATATTCAGCTACCAAGAATTGTTATTTGATTATGTTCGATGAAGTTCATATTTTGCTATGTGATTCAACAAATATTTGCCGTTACATTACAAGTAGAAAATTAAAATTCGGAAAAGAATACAAGTGTTCTTGCAAGCACATTATGTCAGCACAGCAATCAGTTATAGACTACTTCATCCGTAAACTACTCTTACTTCAAGTAAAAATTAATCACACTACATCCGTCAATATCCGAATCGTCGAACCATTTAGGCTACCCACACTACTTGAATTAGAATGTGACTTACATAAATCACAGACTTCATGGAATAGTAGACATTACAGTAGGTAGTAATTCTATAGTACTGTCACGGACAAATCTTACTTATCCCCAGCGAACCGTACGTACAAGTGTTAAGTTCTCACTAATTGTTCCTTGTTAATAACGAGGGTCTATGCTTAGGCTGTGGTTATAGCATAGCGAGATATATTGTCCGGTAAAGAACACTTTCCCACATCCCCCACACTGGTCCTTGTGTATACAAGAGCTGTTCTGTTCTCGAACGTTGTACCCCTTCATTCGTTCTCTTTGAACTCTGCATGTTCTATAGGTTAATGGTGTGAAAGCACGTACAGGTGCACAGGGGGAGAAATCGTATGGGCTTAGCATGACAAACATGTTTCACTGTGTTATAGTCAATTGTCCCTCTATTACATCTCTCTAAATTCGATTTTCAACTAACTCCCTGGTGAGTAGAGAGTTGTTATCAACTGCATGTACATCGCTGCAATCATGATGTTCTTGTTAGATGCTGTCTAGAACCAGTTATATTCAGTTCACAACCTCAAGATAACGTATTTCTAAGATCCATTTCTGCATTATTCATTAAATCCATGCACTGTTCCCCAAAATTGCCTACTTTCTTAAGACATTACACTCGAAATGTTGTGTACAGTTTGTCTGTGTATAACGAGATTGGAAATCTAGAACTGAGAGTCAAGAAGGTGGGGTATAATTATTGGTATAATAAGAACAGGTATGTCTGGTGGGCAGGGTCTATAGTTAACAGTAAAACCAAAAAGTTGCGTGAAGCCACAGCGTGTTTTTTTTATTGTTACACCGTGCATGTTGTCGAGTCACTCAATTATTATACCAACTAATGCACTTATATAAAATTTACACATTAAAACACTAAAACTGCTTCGACATTTTTCGGTCCTAAGACCATCATCAGGGAGCTGTATTTCTTTGCCTTTAATGTTATGTTGCGAAGAGTGCCCTGCTATAGCAGGGCACTCTTCGCAACATAACATTACACAACATGGCATGCTGCCACACTACCCTACTAGCACAACGAAGTTAATTTATGACTGGTTTTAATGTGGCTCTTAATGTGACTTTAGCGAGGCAAAGAAATACAGCTCCCTGATGATTGTCTTAGGACCGAAACATGTCGGAGCAATTTTAGTGTTTCAATGTGTAAATTTTATATAAGTGCATTAGTTGGTATAATAACTGAGTGTCACAACGTGGTGTTAAAGGTTGCAGTCTTTGTGCACTTAAATTCTACTAATATATGAACTTAAAATTTGTTATCTTTCGTTCTCTTTTCTCTGTCTCCCTGACGCACATATACTTATTTAAATTATATACATTAATTAAGCTCATGTAGTTAAATTCAACTAATAAATGGCCTTACATTTCCTTCCTTTTCTCTCTCTATTCTCTATCTATCTCACGAGCACATATACTGTTTTAACTTATATACGTTACCTAAGCTCATGCGGTTAAATTCAACAAATAAATGACCTTAAAATTTGCTATCTTTCTTTCTCTTTTTCTGTCTCTCTCTCATGCGCACATACAGGTTTTCCAATTGTGTACATTAACTACGCTCATTTCGCCAGTTCTGAATTACTGCATGTGAGTTTGGGGCGAATGTTTAACTCTAAGTTTTCACACTGTTTCTTTCCAACAGTCTTAGAGCCCAAACACAGCACCAAGGAAACAAGCATATGAAAGTTGATATGAAAACTTGAGAGAGTATTAAATATTCACTCATCAGATGTTTTGTTTCCCGTGTCGATTCTCTTCAAAAAAACAGTCTAATTTTTACAAATTGGCTTCCATAAATATCTTCCCCAAAGTGTGAGGGCGCAGTAACTATGATATGTCGTGTTCTGGATTCGAGCTTCCAGACATAAACTTATTCCTACATTATTTGTAGAAATTTCGTTACAAGTTACCAAATATTCCGATTCCTTGAATGCCTCATTCCGTCGTAAGATCCATCTATAGTTTTGGTTACAAATTTTTCATTACAAATTTCAGCACAATCGCCTCTAAATATAAACATCTCGCAATTATGCAGTCGATTAATTTAAAACAGAGTTGAAATATCTCTAACAAACCGAGCTGAGTGCAGACGAAGATATTGGCGTCAACACTGATTTGTGTAATGTTCATTTTATATTATTGTAAGCCTTATAACTTATTAGTTAGTTGAAATTTCAAAATTAGTTTCTCGCGATTGTACTTGAAATATCTGATTCATATAAACGCGTAAGTTGCGTTGTTGTATTCTACCGTCTTTTCTAATCTTGCCTTAAACTGTGCCCTTGATTCATAAAGTGTGTTACTTATTTGATTTTTCTTTCATCAAAGATAGTGTTACGCTCATCAGATCATAAATTTT
>Ga0123352_10005573_pt1 | contig 19006 bp, 16 predicted proteins | sample TergutLab28metaG_FD_89700 | JGI IMG/M metagenome (GOLD analysis project Ga0123352, IMG submission 89700) | Labiotermes labralis P1 segment gut microbial communities from Petit-Saut dam, French Guiana - Lab288 P1 | ecosystem: Host-associated > Arthropoda: Insects > Digestive system > Gut ... | reverse complement strand
ACGCATTGAATCTTGGATGAACAACTATCCTCGAAGAATCTTGAACTACAAAACACCACACCAACTCTCTGCTTAATTCTAATTGGTAATACTTGGTGGGCATTTAAACTTGCATTCTTCAAATTCGATTCAACCACCAAAAAAGCCTTGACATTTAAAGGCAATATATGGTACGCTAACATTATTTAAGACTTTATTAAAATGTTTAAGTCGGAAAACATATCTAAGTGATCCGCAGATTATGGAACAGTATGATTATTGTAGATTGCTTTTACGATAAAAATATTGTACCGTGGTATAGCGAGAAGTGGACCGCTACACCACGGTTTTTATATGTAAAACCCTGTTTAACATCTCCATTACGACGAATTTTTGGTTAATTTATCGCCAAACAGCGTCAGTGCTCAGAAGAATTAGCTTTACATATGCGGCGTTCGCACTTCCTTGTCTGACAATAAATTTACTCAAAAATTTGCCGTAAGCGAGACATTAAACAGGGTCTCAAAATATTGAATGCAGAAGAGGGTGTTTATCATGTCAGAAATGAAACAGGAACTGTCCAAAGCAAGAATCGCTTCACTTGAGCGAGCTTCGCAATTAGACAAAAGCGCTAAGATGACAAATGCCGGTTTGGAAAGTGCCAAAAGTTATGATGAGGCTGAGTACAGACAGTTTGTCTCAGAGAGAAAAAAGGCAATAATGAAATATTTTAATGCATCCGACGCTGACTGGAACAGCCATATTTGGCAAATGCAAAATAGGATAGATAATGTAGAGACATTGAATGCCATTTTTAAACTGGATGCGGATAGATATGCTGAAATTGCTGAGGCCGGCGCAAGCTTCCGCTGGTCTACAACACCATATTACTTATCCCTAATGGACGCTAACAACCCTAAAGACGAGATTGGACTGTTAGCTATTCCCACTCGTCATGAGATGGCCGCAGATGTCGAGACGTCTCTTGACCCTATGAGTGAGGAATATACCAATCCTGCGGGCTCCATAACACGTAGATATCCGGATCGTTTAATCATCAATGTTACCAGCACATGTGCCATGCTATGCAGGCACTGCCAAAGACGCCGCAATTTTGGAACTGAAGACCATCACACGAGCGCAAGTGACGTGGAGGCCTCAATCGAATATGTGCGCAATACACCATACATACGTGACGTGTTGATTACTGGTGGAGACCCTTTCGTTCTTGACGATTCTAGACTTGAGTCAATAATTAGTGAACTTAGAAAAATACCACATGTTGAGTTTATCCGTTTAGGCACTCGTACGAGCGCTACTCTTCCTCAGAGAGTTACGGATGGGCTTGTGACTATGCTTAAGAAGTACCACCCTATATATGTTAATTTTCACTTTAACCACCCCAAAGAGCTCACCGAGGACGCAATCGCGGCTTGTAACAAGCTTGCAGATGCCGGTGTGCCGCTCGGCAATCAGATGGTATTATTGAAAGGCATCAATGACAATAAACATGTTGTTATGCATCTCAACCGCAAAATGCTTACAGCTAGAGTTAAGCCATACTATATATTCCATCCTAAGTCTGTTGAAGGCACATTGCATTTTTGCTGTGATATTGAAGACGGCTTAAAAATCATGGATCACTTGACGGGCAACACCAGCGGCATGGCAAAACCTTATTATATCTACAATGCATCAGGTGGACTAGGCAAAGTACCTTTACTCAGGTCTAATTTCAAGAAGATCGCTGACGGCAAATATGAAATCACTACATGGGAAGGCAATGTAGTGGAGTTCCAGTATCCTTAGAATTACCAAGGAGTCGACAATGGATCTCGAAAGGACTTTCGAGCCTAATTATTCGTCACCTTAGAATTATAATTTATGGGAGCGTTTAAATGGATAATGTATTCTATCGTAATGTAAATAAGGCACTTACATTAGTTGATCACGGTGAAGGTATTTATCTTTATGACGAACATGGCAACAAGTACATAGACGCGTGCTCCGGTGCGGCTGTCTCTAATATCGGACACGGCAATAAGAGAGTTTCACAGGCTATAGCAACCCAAGCGGAAAAAGTTTCATTCAGCCATTTGTCAAGATGGACAAATTCACCGGCTCGTGAGCTAGCCGACATAGTAGCAGACATGGCTCCTGGTTCTTTGAACAAACTCTACCTTGTTTCCGGCGGATCTGAAGCTACGGAGTCTGCACTGAAAATGGCTCGTCAATATTTCTTGGAAAGAGACGGGAAAACGGGTAAATATAAAATTATTTCTCGTTGGAACGCTTTTCATGGCAATACCATTGGTGCATTGTCCATGACAGGGGACAACAGACGGAAAAAGTACACGCCTTATTTGCTTGATTTCCCACATATTGAGAATTGTTATTGTTATCGTTGTCCGTTCGGCCTCGAGAAAGAAACTTGTAATGTCGAATGTGCACATGCATTGGAACGTTGCATTAAGATGAACGGCGCGGACAGCGTTGCAGCTTTCATTGCAGAGCCGATTGTCGGTGCCGCTTCAGGTGCACTTGTGCCCCATAAGGATTATTTTAAGATTATTCGCCAAGTTTGTGACCACTATGATATCCTCTATATTGATGATGAAGTAATGACCGGTTTTGGACGGACCGGAAGTATGTTTGCAGTGGATGATTTGGGAGTAGTTCCTGATCTTATATGCGTTGCCAAAGGCATGAGTGCTGGTTATGCTCCACTTGGTGCAGTAATCGCTAAAGATGAAATTCATAATGCGTTTAGTAATGGTACGGGTTCTTTTGTGCATGGGCATACATATGGAGGCAACCCTTTATCTGCTGCCGCTGCAGTGGAAGTTCTTAAGATTTTAAAAGAGGAAAATCTGACAGAGAATTCGAAAACTGTCGGTGCATACCTTATGGAGCAGATGCAGGAAAAAATATTGCCATTCTGGTTTGTAGGTGATGTGCGAGGCAAAGGCCTGATGCAAGGTGTGGAGCTGGTTAAAGACAAAAAGACAAAAGAGCCTTTTGCCGTAAAGCTTGGCGTTGCTGAAAAATTAACACAAACACTGATGAAGCATGGTGTAGTTATATATCCGGGTAGCGGAATGGCCGACGGAGTGAATGGAGACCAGTTTTTGCTAGCACCTCCGCTTATCATAACTAAAGATCAAGTTGATGAAATGGTCGAAAAGATGGTGGCCGGATTTGTTGAGTTTGAAAGTGTTTTAAAGGGGTTATAAATCATTCCGAATGTTTAGGGCGTGTGTGAAAACACGCCCTATGAATTTGCAAATATACCTAAAGAACTAGGAGGAGTATCAAATGGCTCGTAAAGTTATTATTACCATTGCGCCTACAGGAAATGTGCCTACAAAGGAAATGACACCTCACTTGCCGGTAACTGCAGAAGAAATTGCGGATCAGATTTACGAATGCTGGCAAGAGGGAGCCGCAGTTGCTCATATACACGCTAGGGACTTGGAAGGCTTGCCAACATCAGATGTCGATACTTATAAGCAAATTATGGAGTGCCTTGCTGAAAAAAAAGATTGTAATATAATCACTCAACTCTCCACTGGAGGGCGTGCCGGGAATTCATATACAGAGCGTGGGCAAATGATTTGTTTAGCTCCGGAGATGGCAAGCTTAGCTACAGGCTCTTCCAACTTTCCTGCCAAGGCTAACCTTAACGACCCCGAAACGATAAGCTACCTAGGCGGCGAGATGAACGAATATAATGTTAAGCCGGAGATTGAGGTTTTTGACGTTGCCATGCTGAGCAATGCAGTTCATTTGGCCAAGAAAGGCCTTCTTGCCTCACCAATGCAAATTAATTTGGTAATGGGAGTGCCAGGTTCTTTGCCAGCAACTCCAAAAAACCTCTTCTTCCTCTACGAAAGCCTTCCGGCGGACTGCACTTGGACAATTACAGCCATCGGCAGGCGCCATGTGGAGCTAACAACCATGGCACTGGCCTTAGGCGGTCATGTTCGCGTGGGGCTTGAAGATAATATCTATTATAACTACGAGAATAAAAGCCTTGCCACTAATGTCAATCTAGTGCGCAGGGTTCGTGATATCGCCTTGGCTATGGGGCTTGAGATTGCCACCGCCGATGAAGCTCGCGCTATGTTGAATTTGCCCACTAAAAAATAGAGGAATCTTTTGAAAAGCTTGTCACCTCCCACCGTTTTTTGCATATCATGTACTATCTACATGATAGAGGAGGATTAAATATGTGGCATGGTTTTCACCCTTGGGGTTTTAGACCTCATCGTTTTTTCTGGGGGCCCCACTTCGGACATGGCTTCTGGCCCGGACGTAGACGTTGGTTTTGGTAATCATTAATAAATCTACATAAAAAAAGCTGCTTGGGCATCCAAGCGGCTTTTTTAGTAAAATGATCACGCCGAAGCCTAAACCATTTGTATCATTCAGGTACAACGGTTAGGCTTCTACTTATCTAACTGAAAAAAAATAAACTTCTTTGTTGCTGTTTTAGGCATATTTTATATCATAAAACAAAATAAAATGTTATTTTTCACAAAAAAAACTTGCATTAATATCCAAATTTATATACAATTGAGAAATTACAGAAATCTTAAGCCAAGGGAGGATAGTGTTCAAGGGACATCCACAGTAGTTATGTAGATGAAAAGTGTCAGAATATAAGCACAGTATTTTTCTGCAAGGCAAGGCGGCTAGCCGCAAGTTCCTTGCTCGCCCTGCCGCCGCCAATGGGCATCCTTGGAAGCGTCGATAGTGAACTGATAGCCACCGGCAGAGCGGAAGAAATCGGCGGTGCATAGCACCGTTTTTATCCCGGGGCCCCCGAAAAGCGAAGTTTTATGCCCCTAAGGCAAGCGGAACCCATTAAAACATAGTTTATTGTAGAGCGAAGCTTTTCCGGGCAGAAAAAATCTTGAGACGCATTTAGAAAAAAGACAAATCTCACCCGGACAAAGGAAATGACGTGCTTCAGCGACGTTCCCGTAGGTCGGGCTTTTCCTGGCAATTTTTAACTACAGGCACTATAAGTTTTTACTCACTACTTTTAGGAGGATTTGATATGGAAGGTCAACACACGCTAGAAGTTATGAACTCTTGGCCGTTTTGGGTAGTTGGCGGTCTGTTAGTTGTTTGGGTGTTAATTCAAGCAATACTGTATGTTCGCTTGAGTTTCAAGGAAGCCGAAAGAATAGGCTTCCCTACAAAGAAGCTAAAAACTGCAATGGGCAACGGTGCGTTTGCCGCTATCGGGCCTTCAATGGCCAGTATTGCAGTCCTAATAGCTCTTATGGCTGTTCTTGGAGGGCCAGTAGCTTGGCATCGTGATGCGGTTATAGGTGCTCCGCAAACCGACTTAGCGGCGGCCACTATAGGTGTACAGGCTTTAGGATTTGAAGAGCTAGGCGGTCCCAATTTCACATTGGAAGCTGCAGCAATTGCCCTTCTTATTATGGCTATAAACGGAGCCGGGTGGCTTATAATTATCACTATCTTTACACCTCACCTTGAAACGATGAGAATTAAAATGTCCGGTGGTGATGCAATTTGGCTGGGGCTTTTGTCCACCGGTGCTACTTTAGGTGTGTTCGGCAACTTTTCGGCCCAACGCCTTGTAATGGGAAGTGACCATGCGGTAGGTGTTATAGTTGCCTTTGTTGTCCAGTTTTCCCTTGACAAATGGGGAGTGCAGAGGTTTAACTGGCTTAAAAGCTACTCGCTTGGTTTTTCGCTGGCTGCCGGATTGTTTGCAGCGGCGGTTGTCGGTGCTAACTTATAAAATATACTGCGAAAATCAGGCACAAAACGTGCATAAGGCTACGCCTTTTCCTAAATCCTGACTAGGAGGTTAATTTTAATGAATGATACTAAGAAATATTGGGATAACCCTGTTAATACTATTGGTAGAATAACCGTATTTGTAGGCCTATTGCTTTGTTTTACCCCGTTTTTGTATTTGGTACTCATGTATGATGCAATGCCACCTTGGGAAGCTATTCTTATGGGTGTTGTAGGTGTGGCGTCAGCGTTTGGAGTAGTATGGTTCGTTGAGCCGATTGCATTCTTCCCGGTTCTTGGAACAGCCGGAACTTATATGAGCTTCCTTGCTGGTGCTATCGGGCAGCAGAGGGTGCCTGCGGCACAAGTTGCTAAAAACGTGGCCGATGTTGATCCCAATTCTCATGAGGCGGAATTAGTAGCCGTATGTGGAATTGCGGGCTCCGTCTTTTTTAATATTTCGCTTATGACTGTGGCGGCAGTCGCCGGTACATTTATACTCGCCGTACTGCCAGACGTTATTATGAATGCCATTACTACATATATATTGCCCGTGGTATTCGGTGCTGTACTTGCAATGTTTGCAAAAGGCAGAATGAAAATGCTTCTGCCTATAATAATCTTTGCAATAATATTGCAATATGCTAACCGCGTGGGCGTGCTGCCGGTAATGGTAGGAAGATTTATTATGCTCTTTAGTGTTATCTTTGGTGTTGTAGCAACGAGAGTAATGTATAAGAAAGGAATGGTGAACTAGTTTATGGACATCAGAAAACTATCGGAATCTGTACAGGAGCAAGTTGTTCAGTGGCGTCGTGATCTTCATCAGATCCCTGAAATCGGAAATGATCTCCCTATGACATCGCAGTATGTGCAAGACTGCCTGAATGAAATGGGCATTCCTTTCGTTACTATGGTGAACGGCTCCGGAGTGCTTGCGACAATTAAAGGCGCAGGTGAAGGAAATACAATTGCGCTGCGTGCCGACATGGACGCATTGCCGCTTGTAGAAGAAGCTCCCGTTGAGTTTAGGGCGACAAACGGGAATATGCACACTTGCGGGCACGATGCGCACACGGCAATGTTACTTGGTGCCGCCAAAGTGTTAAACGATAACAAAGCTCATATTAACGGTAGTGTTAAGCTTATTTTCCAACCGGGCGAAGAATCCCCGGGCGGTGCTAAGCCTATGATTGCCGAAGGTGCCCTAGAGGGCGTAGATGCCGTCTTCGGCCAACATATCGGATGCTTATTTAACGATATTAAGGACTCCGGCAAAATAATAGTCTCCCATTCTAACGCAATGGCTTGTAGGGATGCATTCAGAATCAAAATAATCGGCCGCGGCGCTCACGGAGCTTGGCCTGAAAATTCCATTGATCCTATCTCTATAGGCACTCAGGTAGTAAACGGAATTTACATGATAAAAGCACGTGAAGTCTCTGCACTTGACCCGGCCGTAATATCAATCGGCATGATGCACGCGGGGACTGCTAATAACATAATTCCAATGAGCTTGGAAATAGAGGGAACCACACGTTCTATCAAACCCGAGACACGTAAAAGGATTGCTGAGCGGCTCGAGCAGGTAGTAAAGAATACTTGCGAGGCTCATGGTGCTACATACGAATTTGAGTATAACTGGGACTATGATATCACCGCCAATAATCCTGAAATGGCTGATTTAGTAATAAAATCAGCTGGGGACTTAGGCTATGGTGATGACGTTTTACCACAGACTTCCGCTGTTATGGGTTCTGAGGATATGTCGTTTTTCCTTAACGAAGTTCCCGGGGCATTTTTCTTCCTGAGCTCGGTTGTGCATCAAGACGGACAAGTTTTTGGGCACCATCATCCAAAGTTTATGCTGGATGAAAGCGTGTTCCATAAAGGTGTGGCTGTGTTTGTGCAAATTGTGGAGAATTATTTGAGGAAATAACCCCAGAAGAAAATGATATGTAGGGGACATGCGCCAGTGCGTACCATAAATATGCTTTGCAAAATACAATGTGGGATGCGCAGGGGCGCGTCTCACATTGTATTTTCGCAAGATAAGCGATGTCAATAAAAAAAGCTTTTTGGCTTATTTAGAACGTGTTAAGTATTATTATTTATATAAAAAGAGACATGATACTTTTAGTCCACGAACAGAACAGCGAAAAGTAGACAACCCTAAAAGGTGCCATTTTATAAACATAATATTGCAAGAACCGAAGCAGTTCGCATGGCAATTGATTTACTTTTGTATGGACAAGACCAGCAAGCATCTTGTAGTGACGAAAAAAGCTACTCGCTAAGCTAAACGATAAAGAAAAGCTTACTTTGAAAAGTTAGTTGACGCGCAGGCCGAGATTAATCAACTAACTGCCGTAAAAAATCTTATTCACAGATACAAATTAGGTTTGCTCATGACTGCCGAGGCTTTTGTACAAACGGAGAATTAGTTGCCGGAGAAGAGGAGTAGTATTTACCAAGGTAACGATCACCGTTGTAGGGGCGGATTCCATATCCGCCCCTTTTTTGTGAGTTAAGGGCGACAGCTAAGCAAAGCTTCAATAGGAAGTGGGCCAGTTCTTACCCATAGCAAAATCGCCAAAATGAAGAGCCATTTTGATTACAGATTCCCCTACCCCTTCTTAATACCCGCCTTCTCCAAAATCGCCGTCAATTTAACTTTATCCTCATCACTAGAATCTATAAGCGGACTTCTTACGTATCCTCCGGAATAACCCGCATAGTCCGTAGCAAACTTAAGTCCCGCTACGCCGAATGCACCCGTTACAGCTCCATTCACAGGGAACATACGCTGATATAAATCCTTCGCCTCGTCCCATTTACCCGAATTGAACAGCTCCATTGTTTCTGTGATTTCGTTAGGGCAGCAGTTAGCCATAGCAGAAATTATCCCGGTAATTCCAAGCGTAAGGGCCGGGTACCACGCAGAATACGTACCCGTCATTATTTGGAAGCTAGGATCAGCCACCCGCAAGAATGTAGCCAATTGCGGTACATCTCCGTTTGAATCCTTCATGCCGACAATATTAGGGTGAGTGCTTAGCTCGGCTATCGCTTCTGCACTAAGATTGATACCCGTAAACTTACTTACATTGTAGAGAAGCACAGGTATATCACTATGATCAGCAACTGTGGTGAAATACTTTACCAAAGCCTTTGTAGTCATCGCATTTCCGTAATAAAACGGCGTGAGCACAAGTGCCGAATGAGCGCCTAGCTTTGAGCATTTATTCGTAAATTTAATTGTTTCACGAGTGGACTCAAGACCCGTCCCCGCCATAACAACTCGCCCTTGTGCAGCATTTTCCACAGTATGCTTTACAAGTTCCAATTTTTCCTCTTCGTTTAGGTATACAGTTTCGCTATTAGACCCAATTACCAAATAGCCCGCTAGCTTATCCTTATTCCATTTTTGAATGTTGGAAATAAAGCCATCATAGTCCACATCGCCATTGTCTTTAAATGGAGTAACCATTGGCGGCAGTACGCCTTTAATTTTGTCCATAATTAAAGCCCCCTCTTCACACAAATAATATCGAGCCAATGTAAATATAGCATTTTCAGTTTTCGTTGTCTGCGTTGCGAGCACAAAAGCACCGGCACTTAGGAGTTTTTGACAATGCAAGGGGACAACGAAAATTGCTCTGCCAAAGCTGTTCCATATTTGACTTGCGAATTGCTATATGCACAAAAACTAGACTTTGAAATATAAAATTGCTATTTCCCTACCAAGCCGATACCATACCATCTGTCCTAGGTTCTGTGCCGCCGCACAATATGCCGTTTTCAAGTCTCCATATAATTTGCCCGCGGCCCATTGAACCATGATTGTATACCATATTTATCTTATGGCCCATATCAGCAAGCTTGCAAGCGATAGCGTCATTCACAGTTGATTCTAATGATACTTCCATTCCTTTCATCCACTGGAATCTTGTGGCATCCAAAGAATCCTGCGGGTTCATGTGGTAATCAATTGTATTTACCATCATCTGCATATGACCTTGAGGCTGCATAAAGCCACCCATCACACCGAATGGACCTATTGGCTTACCATCTTTCATCAAGAAGCCGGGGATAATCGTGTTAAAAGGCCTTTTACGAGGCGCTAATTGATTAGCATGCCCTTCTTCCATGGTGAAGTTATGCCCTCTGTTGTGAAGTGAAATATCTGTTCCGTCAACCACAATGCCGCTGCCAAAACCCATGTAATTACTTTGGATGTACGAAACCATGTTACCGTCTTTATCTGCCGCACACAAATAAACCGTTCCTGAAGCTTTAGGCTCGCCGTACGTAAATGCCTGCGCCCTCTTCTCGCAAATCAACTTGGCTCTCATCTTTCCGTATTCTTTAGAGATCAAATCCTTAACAGCGGTGTCCATAAATTTAGGATCCGCTATATGCTTGTGCGCATCAGCGTATGCAAGCTTTATGGCCTCCATTTGCAAATGATAGTTTCTAGTGCTTTCGCGAACTGAATCCAGCTCAAAATTGCTGAGTATATTGAGAGCTATAAGAGCCGTAATGCCATTTCCGTTTGGCGGAAGCTCCAGCACATCATAGCCTTTGTAGTTAGCTGAAACTGGCTCTACCCATTCAGGCGTGTATTCCATAAAATCACTCTTGTCTAAATATCCGCCATATTTCTCCATGAAGCTAACCATCTTTTCCATCAAGTCGCCTTCGTAGAAGCTTTTAGCGTTAGTTTTGGCAATTTCTCTGAGAGTAGCGCCCATATGCTTATAACTACGCATATCTCCAGCTTTCGGAGGCTCTTCACCAAAAGCTTTAAACCAGCCTGCGTGAAGATCGTCCTTGTAGTCTTTGGACAATTTCTCATGCGTTGCTTTCCATGCGCTCGCTACACCGACTGCGACAGGAAAGCCTTCTTCTGCATATCGTATAGCTGGCTCTGCAACTTCTTCAAAAGATAGCTTGCCAAACTTCTCCATCAAAGCCGCCCAAGCAGAGGGCGCCCCCGGCAAGCTTACAGCCTCTAGTCCATAAGTCGGAATCTCTTCCATACCTTTATCTTTAAGGATTTTAGCGCTGATATTTTTCGATGACCAACCGCTGGCATTAAGTCCATGGACTTTGCCGTCAATATAAGCAATCGCAAATGCGTCACCACCTATGCCGTTGGCTGTCGGCTCAACGACTGGAAGACACATGGCCATAGCTACTATTGCGTCTATGCAGTTACCGCCTTTTTTAAGTATTTCCATCCCAGCATCGGCCGCGTATGGGTTGCCTGTAGCCGTCATGCCGTATTTACCAAAAGTCACATTTCTCCTTGACGGATAAGAGTACCTGTCAAAATCTAAAAACATTTTACTACCTCCATTATGATTTTTAGTAAGTTGAACTTAAAACGGTCCAAACGAACTTTTTCGTTTTACCGGTTTATATTTAACGGACGACCCTCCACACATATTTTTCGCATGTTGAAAAGTATGTGTGAAGGGCTTCTGAGTTCGTATTGTGAAAACTCAGAAGCTGCCGTTTAGGTCGCTTGTCAACTTAAACGACTATAGTAAGCTAAATTTAAAACAGTCTGAGAAAACTTGCTTGCTTTACCGTTTTGGGCTTAGCAAAGCCAACTTAAAATTACAACTTATAACATAGCCTTACCTAAACAATAAGTCTGCACAACTTCAAATCTATCATCCAAAACCGTAAAATCTGCATCCGCAAAACTTATAATCTGCCCTTTACGTTTCTCTATCCCGAGCATCTGGGCCGGATAGAGCGTAGCTGCCAAAATAGCGCATTCTAGGGGAATCATTGCCCGATTCACTAAAAACTTTATGCCCATATTCATCCTAAGAGAACTACCTGCCAAAGTGTCTGTCCCATGTATGCGCGCCAAGCCCCCCTCATCCACATCAAACTTCATTCCTTCACATTCATAGGAGCCCGAGGGGAGGCCTTTGCCCATCATCGAATCTGTAATCAAAATTAATTTTGAATAGTTTTTTGATTTGAATAAAATATTTATGATACTTGGATTTACATGATGCCCATCGGCTATAATTTCGGCAAATGAGTTAGAGGTCATTAATGCACCTACTACACCTGGCTCTCTTTGATGAAGGGCTCGCATACCGTTAAAGCTGTGTGTAAAGCTAGTTGAACCGTTTGCCAGAGCCAAAAACACCTCGCTGGCACAAGCAGATGAATGACCTATAGATACTACCGTACCTGTTTGCGAAACGTGACGAGTAAATTCAAAGCCCTCATCATGCTCTGGTGCAATCGTCACATATTTGATATTACCCCTAGCCACTTCCTGAAACGTTTCAAACAGCGCTATATCAGGCGGCTTTAGAAGTCTAGGGTCATGGGCACCGCGATATTCATTATTCAAAAAAGGACCTTCAAGATGGGCACCTAGAATTTCAGCACCTTTTTGTATTTTATCTTTGACATTTGCGATATTTTTTAATGCAGCCATCGTCATCGCATCTGTACTTGTTGTGGTAGTGGGCAGAAATGCCGTAACGCCTTCGTCCGGCAATTTAGACAGCCAATTAAAAAGCCCTTCCTCTGTGCCATCATTCACCGAATAGCCATAAGCTCCATGAGTATGTACATCAATAAGCCCGGGAAGAATCATATTATCCCCGTAGTCAATATCCGGCTTATTAGTATTGCACGGAAAAACTCCACGAATCTCCCTACCATCAATATGAATTTGTGCTTTAGTAAAGCCTCCTGCCACAAATACCCTGTTTCCTTGAATGATCATGGATTTATCCCCTACCTCTGTGCTCTCAAGAACTCTTCCAGCTTCTCTTTAATCTCAGTCGAATCGGTAAAGTTGTCAATCGCCACAACAGGAGCCCGGCTACAATCTCTGATATTATCCGCAAGCTCCTTTGAGGTAAATATGACATCCGCCACCTTGGGAATAACCTCGGGCATGGCTAAAGAAGCAGTCCCGACTGATGAAATATTGCCCGTAAAAACATTCGATTCCACGCCAAGCCCGCCTAGAATGTTTTGAATTTTAATTTTAAGCAATGTAGATGTCCCTACGCCAAATCCGCAAATCACTTGTACAGTCAATTTATCCATGTCTGCACCTTCCATTGGTTTATGTCATTTCATATAGTTAATCAACTTTAAAATTGCCCTATAAAACCCGTCCAGTAGAAACGCTGAAGAGGCATCATCTACCGGGTAAGGCTTGCCCTTTCATCTGCCCGACTATTTAGTCAACGCACTTCAAATTCCAATCCCTAAAGCTTGATATAGCATACGGCCAGCGGTTAGCCGTTGTCACGAGAACCTCAATTTCAAGATTTTTCGCTACCCGGTAAAGCTTCGCTTCACTTTAAAACTAGTTTTAATGGATTCTCCCGCTTGCCTTAGCCCCACCCAAAAAACTTTTTTTCGGGTTCCCAACTGTACGGCGAGAATCTCTCTCCCAGGATGCTCGTTGGCGAAGCTGGGCGAGCATCCTTGCAAAAGCAACCGACTATCTAGTCTAATAAAAAACTATCTGCGCTTGATAAGTTGGGTTTTGAAATTCGTTTATATAACTACTTAACTTCGTTTGCAAACTTCTCAACTTCCAATCTATTTTTAGGACTTCGCCTTAAGCACCCTGCACCGCCGATACATCCGCCTGTGCAAGCCATTCCTTCAATAAAATTTTCTTCCAGCACATTTTTGGAAGCTTTTATGAGTGCCTTGCGACACTCTTCGATACCATTGCAGATGACCGGCTTAAATTCAAAATCATTAAAGCCCTGCGCTCTTAAGCTTTCCCCTACAGCGCCAACAAGACCACCACTAACAGCAAACATCCTGCCAAAATATGTGGCATCATTTAATTCATCTTCCGGAAGAGATGTAAGGTTAATATCTTTGCTCTCTAAAAGAGCGAATAACTCTTCAAAAGTAATGACACAGTCCACATATGGCCGAACATTATCTTGCTTCCACTCCACTTTTTTAGCGGTGCATGGGCCAATAAATACAACTTTAGCATCCGAGTCTTTTTCCTTAATCCTCTTAGCGATCACAGCCATGGGCGATAGACTGTGGGAAATATAATGGGTCAGCTCAGGAAATTGAATCTTTACATATCCTGCAAAAGCAGGGCAACAAGAATTTGCTAAAAGCCCCTTTTCTGCCAACTCCTTAGCTTCTGCCGCCGCCACCAAGTCCGCACCGGCAGCTACTTCTACTACATGATTAAAGCCAAGCGCTTTTATGCCAGAGACAACTTGCCCCAGTTTTACATAAGTAAATTGGCTGGCTATTGACGGAGCAACAATAGCATACATCTTTCCGTCCGCTTTTCTTTCGCTTTCTAAAATCAAGTCTATAACATCTACAATATAGGATTTATCCATAATCGCGCCAAATGGACATTGATATACACACGCACCGCAAGCTATACATTTTTCATTGTCAATATGGGCTTCATATGTGTCTTTCATAGATATGGCGTTCACTTTGCAAGCCACTTCACATGGGCGCTTAAAGTTATGAATGGCATTATAAGGACATGCCTTCTCGCAAAGCCCACAGTTTATACATTTAGATTTATCAATATATGTTCTCTTCTTATTGTCAGTAATAATGGCTCCCGGTTTGCACACATCTTTACACCTATGCGCAATGCACCCACGGCACATCGAGGTAATCTCATATCCACCGACAGGGCATTCATCACAAGCAATATCGATGACTTCAATTACGTTTGGATTATTGTCATCGCCGCCTAAAGCGAGCTTGGCTCGTTCTGCAAAAATTGCCTGTTCTTTATATACACAACAACGCATTGTTGGTTCCCGGCCAGGAATGTTAATCTTAGAAATATCAAGTATGTTTTTATGTAACTCTCCGGCAAATGCTTGCTTAGCAACTTCACGTAAAACACAACATTTGGCAAGTTGAACATATGTCTCAAATTGAGCCTTCATGGTTCTTTCTCCTTTAGCAAAAAGCATGCCTTGTCTCTTTTTTCGCCTTCAACAGTATGCAAAATGCAAAACCGTTACTATTACTCCGCGTTACTCCGGTCAAAAATTTGCTGGCTCAAATTACACCCATAAAATTTGTTCAACATGAGTTGAGTTATGCATTTTTGCTCTTTATTAGTTCATAAACCTCGTTTTCCGTGCTGCACTGTAGCAGCTTTTTACATAAATCTTCATCCTCAAGAATCTCGGCAAGTGCTTGCAGACGCTCCAAATGCCTGTCGGACTCTGTAGCGCACAGTCCGAACATTAGATGCACAGGGTCATTATGTGAACCAAAGATAACAGGCTCTCTGAATATAGCCAAAACCAAATCATCTTTTAAGGCATGTTTAGAATCGGCATGAGCAAGTGCTATATAGGGTGCTACGACTATATAAGGTCCAAAATTTATAATTGCATCCACCATGGCGTCAATATACTCGGGCTCAGCAGATCCCACAGTATGCATCAGCTCACCACAGATATGAACAGCCTCCTGCCAACTTCTTTTTTCACAGTCTATTAGTATGCCTGATTTTCTAAGAGCCCCTCTAATATCCACTTATTACTCATCATCCTCATGCTTTTTAGCTCTTCGTGCGCTGGAAGATAGGAGCGCTTGGCTCGGGAAATAACAGAACCATATGGCTCTAAATGCAAACTCCCGCACTTCCGGATCCATATCAACTCCAAGATAATAAATAGCTACGAATATATCACAGCCCATAAACAAAAGCATTCCCAGCACTATCATCAAATTATTTGGAGCTGGGTATTTTGGATATGCCATGAATGCACCGCTCACACTAAAGAAAAGAAACACCGCATAAGCCCCACCCAAAGCAAACAATAAGTTAAACCCTGATAGAAGGGCCACTACAATTGTAATACTCCCAAGAGCGATTTGAGTAATCAACCTGCCTTTGTTTGTAAATCTGTAGTTATGCAAAGCCTGAACTATACAAAAAGCCAAAACTCCCACTGCATTCATGCCTAGCAAAACCATAAAAATATCTGCAATTAATGTAAATGCCATAGCAAAAATCAAAAGCACTTGGTCACGCTTGCCTCTGACCGTTCCGCCTTTAGAATAAATTGAATTAATAAAAAAACATGCAACTACAACAACCTTTACCCAATTATCGATACCCATAGACACCATCTTTCGTGTTTATTTGTAATCTAATTCTTTGAGAGTCTCATCAATTAGCTTAAAACTCAGAAATTTATCGCCTTTAAATCTTAGCTCGCCTTCTTCGCCAATTACGAGGAAGGCGGCATCAATCTTCGAGATGATAAGCACATACTCTTCACCGTCAATGCTTGTGAAAACGGCAGTGCTTTTTTTCCCTTTAGATACATCCATTGCCCTTAGTGTTGCTCGGACCGATTTCCCTGATTCATCGAATGAGCCCATTTTTGAATAGACATTTTTTGAAAACATCACTTGAATCATAGCAACAACTAAGAAAACTACAATTACTACCCCTGCAAAAATCGCCATATAGATATATGGATTAACGCCAAGCCATGAATAAAACTCTATAACGCTAATTACACTCACCTACCCGTCGGCATCTACATTCTTTTTCGTTAAGTGCCAATATAATCTGCCCTAATAAAACGGGTAAGAGCTTATTGAGTGCAAAGGCTTAAATATTTAGGCAACCCGTTCTCCATTTCTGGATGAATTTCACCTTGAATCAATGGTCGTATATAATCATTACATTCTTTGGTCGTATAATTACCTTCTTCATTAATCCATTCACGTGGAATTTTTTTCTCGATATTTGCAACGTCGGAAAGAGCACAGTAACCGATATTCATTTTATAAGCCGGTTTTCTTTCACACTCATATATCATCATTATGCCGCTTTTACCGGAAAGAGCAGCCGTAACGCCCGCCCCGCCTATTTCAAAGGACTCATTAATATCTGCGGCCGACACAAAATGCCCTGCACATCTTTGGAGCAAACTAAGCTCAACGGCCCTCACCTTGCAAGAAAGCCGGCTCTTCACATGAGAAGCCAGAAGGGCCCCTGCTCCGCCTAAATTTTTATGGCCAAAATTATCGCTTGAAAGTTCTCCTGCAAGCTCTGCGAAATACTTACCTTCCGGCGTTTTTATTCCCTCGGAAATTATTACTATTGCAACCGATTTGTTTTTCCTTACTTTCTCCAAGTCTGAAAAAAACTGTTCCAGATCAAAAGGCACTTCCGGCAAATAAATTAAATCCGGCGAGTCATAATGCTCCCTAACCAGTCCCGCAGCCGCAGTCAGCCAACCTGCATTTCGGCCCATAACTTCAACTATTGTGACATATGGTATATCGAAAGATTTTGCATCAAGATAAATTTCAGAACAAGCCGTGGCAATATACTTAGCAGCACTGCCAAAGCCCGGAGTGTGATCGGTTATGGGCAAGTCATTATCTATTGTCTTGGGAAGCCCGACAGTAAAAATCTCATGCCCATTCTCAGCCATGTATTTAGAGACTTTATTTGCCGTGTCCATAGAATCGTTGCCACCAATATAGAAAAAATAGCGTATATCGTTGCTCTTAAATGTGTTCAATATTTTATCATATACCTCTTTGCCTTCGGCCGAATTAATATCGGGCAGTTTATAACGACATGATCCAAGATATCCGCCCGGAGTTATTTTTAGCCTAGAAACTTCATCTTCGGTCAAGTTCATCTCTATAAGGTTATTGCCAATTATGCCCTCAATACCGTGCAATGCCCCGTATACTTTACCTATTTGTTCACTCATAGAAGCCGTATTATAAACACCGGCCAGCGTCGCATTGATAGCAGCTGTCATTCCACCACTTTGTGCAACTATAGCATTACCTTTGATGCTCATACTCCACCTCATTAAAAAATTATATTCGATATATTATAACACTCATAGCAAAATAAATAAAGAACAAATTAGCAGACTGCCGGCAAGCTACTTTTAAGAAGCTTAACTTAAAATTCGCTAGGTATTTTACTAGCCGAAGTAAGTGGGCGCATTACTAGCACACTTGCGTAGGCCGGGCAGACTCTGAATTTATCCGCTACCCGGTAAAGCTTTGCTTTACTTTAAACTTTGCTTCAATGGATTCCCGCTCGCCTTAGGTTGCACAAAAAACTATGATTTTTAGGGGCCACGGAGCAAAAACGACACTGATTTACGCTCTAAAAGCATGTGCGTAAATCCATTGCCCCGGGAAAACGTGCCACCGGATACTTCATCCGTCGCCCCCGGCATTGCCAAGAGCGGTTTCCTTTGCCCGTCTGATGGAAAGCGTCCGCAGACTATACTGCGCTATCCCAGAACTTGCAGTCAGTTAATGCTTACTCTAAGCTCACAAAAGGCTTTAAGCAGACCTAATCCACTGAGTCTTTTAGGCGTGATAGCGACTTTGCCGACAGCCTGAAACTAGGATTGATACTTTTTTTAAATATTTATTAAGAAATGCTTGATTTTTTTGTCAAATAATGGTTTAATTTGTTGGTAATGGGAGTATTTTACTCTAAAAATTAACTTCATACTTATGAGGAGGTAAAATTTTCATGAAAAAGTTTATGTCTTTAGTATTAGCTTGTGCCATGGTGCTTGGCCTTGCAGGCTTTAGTGTTGTTGCCGCTGACACCTATCCTGCGTTTGAAATTGAGTTCCGCACTGACGTTGAAGGTGTTCAAATTTTTCTCTACAGAGATGGTGTAGCACTACCTGGATATCTGATAACCGATGAGTACGGCGTAGCTTCAGTTGTTGTAGCTAATGTATATGCACAGTTTTCTATAAGAGTAGCCGCCCCTGAAGGGTTCCAATTAACTCCAGCTCAAGCAGAGAGTCTTACTATTGAGCCTGCTAATAACGATGAAGATTGGCACGGAGATATTTTCATCAAAACTATCGAATTTGAAGTTGTTGAAGAAGATACAGAAGAAGAGTACGGCTACGAATATGACTATGGGTACGACTATAACAATGATGAGGAAGTTACTCCTGAGCCAATAACCGCTCCTGTTGTAACAGCTCCAGCAACAAGGCCTGCAAGCACATTCCCTTTGTGGCCTGTTAATTTATTTGCTTTCGCTCCAGCGTGGTAATTGCGTAAAAATAAAAAGGCCACCGGTTTCTGTATTGACCCATGAAAAACGGATATTGAGAAAAAAGACCTCCTATCGTAAAATTAAAACGATGGGAGGTTTTAGTATGCCACGAACATATAGGCGAGTTAAAGGTCTTGAAGAAGAAATATT